>Ga0194127_10000827_pt1 | contig 48179 bp, 51 predicted proteins | sample TA2KigC100mmetaG_FD_148624 | JGI IMG/M metagenome (GOLD analysis project Ga0194127, IMG submission 148624) | Freshwater microbial communities from Lake Tanganyika, Tanzania - TA2015036 Kigoma Deep Cast 100m | ecosystem: Environmental > Aquatic > Freshwater > Lake | place: Tanzania: Lake...
TGGGCCGGCCACACGGGCGCGGTCGTCGCGCTCGATCCGCGCACCGGCGAGGTCCTGGTGCTCGCGAGCCGCCCCGCGTTCGACCCGAACGGCTTTGCGACCGGGATCGATCCAGAGGTCTGGAAGAGCCTGAAGGACGACCCGTACAAGCCGTTCATGAACCGCGCGCTGCAGGGGCAGTACCCGCCCGGCTCCACCTACAAGGTCGTCACCGCGATCGCGGGGCTGGAGGAGAAGCTCGTCGACGAGCACACGCAGGTGCACTGCGGCGGCTCGTTCCGGCTGGGGCGGCGCACCTACCGCTGCTGGAAGAAGGAAGGCCACGGAACCGTCGACCTGAACCGCGCGATCGTGCAGTCCTGCGACGTCTACTTCTACAAGCTCGGGCTCGAGCTCGGCGTGAACCGGCTCGCGTACTACGCGCGCTCGCTCGGGCTGGGCGCGCGCACCGGGATCGAGCTCGGCGGGGAGATGCCGGGGCTCGTGCCGACGAAGGAGTGGCGGCAGCTCCGCGACGGAACTCCCTGGGTCGAGGGCGACACCGTCTCGGTGTCGATCGGTCAGGGCGCGAATCTGTGGACGCCGCTGCAGCTCGCGGCCGCGTACGCCGCGATCGCCAACGGCGGAATCCGCTACCGGCCGCGGCTCGTGCAGCGGATCGAGGAGCCCGACGGCACGCTCGTGAAGAGCTTCGGACCCGAGGTCGCAGGCGAGGTTCCGGTCTCGGCCGAGACGTTCGCTCTGATCCGGAAGGGCCTCGCCGACGTCGTCGGCGGGCCGCACGGAACCGGCGCGGTGATGCGCAACCTGCCCGGCGGGGTGCTCGCGGCCGGCAAGACCGGCACCGCGCAGGTCGTCGCAATGGCCGCCGGTGAGCGCGTCGATTCCAAGGATCTGCAGCGCCAGCACCGCGACCACGCTTGGTTCGTGACCTACGCGCCAGCCGAAGACCCGCGCATCGTCGTGGCCGTGCTCGCCGAGCACGGCGGCCACGGCGGCAGCGCGGCCGCGCCGATCGCGCGCGACGTGGTGGTCCGATTCCTGGAGCAGGAGGCGGGGATGTATGCAGGGAATTGATCGCCGGCTGATCCAGAACTTCGAGTGGCCGCTTTTCACGATGGCGCTTCTCGTGGCGGGAATCGGGATCGTGAACCTGGTCTCGGCCTCGCCCGACCAGACCGCCTCGGGTCTGCCCGGCACCGCTCTGCGTCAGCTCGCCTGGCTCGGAATCGGCGTCGTGCTGATGCTCGCGACGCTGGTGCCGGACTACCGCACGCTGGAGCGCTTCGCGTTTCCGTTCTACGTGCTCGTCGTGGCCCTGCTGGTCGGCGTGTTCTTCGGCGGCCGTGTCGTGAACGGCTCGCGGCGCTGGCTCGATCTGGGGCCGCTGAACCTGCAGCCGTCGGAGCTCGCGAAGCTGGCGATGATCCTGGTCTTCGCGCGCATCCTGGCGCGGCGCAGCAGCGCCTCGCCGGTCGGGCTCCGCGACCTGATCGTGCCGGCCGTCCTGATCGCGATCCCGGCCGCGCTGATCGTGAAGCAGCCCGACCTGGGCACGACGCTGGTCGTCTGCATCGTCTCGGCGAGCTTCCTGGTGCTGACACGCGTGCGCGTGTTCTCGTTCGTGCTCCTCGCCGCGATCGGCGTCGTCGGCGCGACGGTCGGCTGGTTCTACTTCCTGCACGACTACCAGAAGGAGCGGGTCTTCACGTTCCTCGACCCCGAGCGCGACCCGCTTGGCACGGCGTACCACGCCATCCAGAGCCAGATCGCGGTCGGCTCCGGGGGCCTGTTCGGCAAGGGCTTCGGCCTGGGCTCGCAGAGCCAGCTCGACTTCCTGCCCGAGCAGCAGACCGATTTCGTCTTCTCGGTGCTCGGCGAGGAGTGGGGCTTCGTCGGCAGCGCAGTCGTGCTCGCGCTCTACCTGGGCATCCTGATCCGCGGGCTGATGATCGCCCACTCGTCGAAGGACTCGTTCGGCTCCTACCTGGCGGTGGGCATCGTGGCGCTGTTCTTCTGGGCGGGGCTGATCAACGTGGGCATGGTGATCGGCGTGGTTCCGGTCGTCGGAGTGCCGCTGCCGATGCTCTCCTACGGCGGGTCCGCGCTGCTCACCTGCATGATCGCGATCGGGCTGCTGATGAACGTATCGATGCGCCGCTACGTGTTCTGACGGCTAGAATCGAGGCGTGCCGAGAGCCAGGCCCGCGAACATCGGAGCGTTCTTCGACGTCGACAAGACGATCCTCGCCGAGAACTCCGGCACCGCCTATCTGAAGGTCCTGTACGAGCGCGGCGAGATCGACTGGAAGACCGTGGTCGCGGGTCTGGGCTCGTACCTGCGCTACAAGCTGAACCTGCTCGACATCGAGCGCTGGACCGAGCGGAACAGCTCGGCGTTCGCGGGCCGCAGCGAGTCCGCGACCTCGCGCGAGGCCGCGGAGCTGTTTCAGACCGCCCTCCTGCCGTCGATCTACCCCGAGGCCGAGGAGCGCGTGCGCTGGCACCTGGGGCAGGGCCACCTGGTGGCGCTGGTCTCCGGCTCGACGAAGTTCGTGCTCGATCCGCTCGCGGAGCACCTGGGCGTGAAGCACCTGCTCTGCACGCAGCTCGAGGCGAGCGAAGGCGTGTTCACGGGGCGGGTGGTGCGGCCGATCTGCTTCGGCGAGGGGAAGATCTACTGGATCCAGCAGCTGATCGAGCGCGAGCTGCTCGATCTGGCCCGCTGCTGGTTCTACACCGACTCGATCACCGACCTGCCGCTTCTCGATCTGGTCGGACACCCGGTGATCGTGAATCCCGACCCGCTGCTGTACCGAAAGGCGCTGCAGCGCCACTGGCCGGTGCGCTTCTTCCAGCGCCCGTCGCGCTAGAAGCCGCCGCTAGAGCGCAGGGTTGATCAGCGCCTTGATCTTGTCCTTGGGCTGGCGGCCCACGAGCGCGCCGACGACCGCCCCGCCCTTGATCACGAGCAGCGTCGGCATCGCGCGGACCTGCATCTTGGCCGCGGTGCCCGGATTCGCGTCGACGTCGACCTTCACCACGCGCAGCTTCTCGCCATATTCCTCGGCCAGCTCCTTGACCGTGGGCGCTAGCTGCCGGCACGGCGCGCACCACTCGGCCCAGAAGTCCACCAGCACCGGGACGTCGGACTTCAGCACGCTCGCCTCGAACGTGGCGTCGGTGACATCAAGAATCTTCGCCACGTGGATCCTCCTTGGCGGGGCTGGCGACAGCATAGAACCTGCCGCGTTCGTCCGCATCGCGTGGGACGAAGACCAGCACGGGGCGGTTTCCGGCCCGCGCGAGCGCCGCAGCTCGAGCGCGGGTCGCCGCTTCGCTCACTCCGAAGACGAGCACCGCGGCGCCTGGCGGAGTCGGCTCGCCGACCGAGGGTGCGCTCGTCGCCAGCTCAGGCGCCTCGACCAGAACCACTTCGCGCGTCTCGACCAGCCGCTTCGCCTCGTCGAGGTCGACGACCCGAAACGACACCGGCGGCGCCGGGCACGCGCAGAGAGCGGCGCAAGAGATCGCGATCAGCAGCGCGCGGGCACTCGGAGGCATTCGGCCAAGCCTACCGGAGGCCGTCCCTCGGTGCTTGCCGCGCCTGTCCGCGGGCGCGAAGATCCAGCGTCGATGGGCCGGATTCTGCTTTCGGAGGGCGATATTACGGCGCTCGCCGTGGACGCGATCGTGAACGCGGCCAACACCGATCTGCGCCTGGGAACCGGAGTTGCCGGTGCGATTCGCGAGCTCGGTGGCCCGGGGATCCAGGCCGAGTGCGACGCGATCGGCCCGATCGCGCTCGGGGCCGCCGCCCTGACGGGCGCGGGCGCGCTCCCGGCCCGCCACGTGATCCACGCAGCCGCGATGCGCCCCGGCGAGAAGGTGAGCGCGGAGTCGCTTCGAGCCGCGACCCGCGCGAGCCTTGAGCTCGCGCGCGAGAACGGGCTGCACTCGATCGCGTTTCCCGCGCTCGGCACGGGCGTCGGCGGCTTCTCGGTTGCCGCCTGCGCCGAGGTCATGCTCGAGGAGGTGCGCGCGCACCTCGCCGGCGCGACCAGCCTCGAGACCGTGCACTTCGTGCTCTTTGGTGAGCCCGCGTACCGCGTCTTCGAACAGGTCGAAGACGCGGAGCGCGTGCGCGCGACACTTGCGAGGTTCACCCGTTGACGCTTGCCGCCCACGGCTTTGCCACCGCGCTGTATCTGTTCGCAGCTTTCCTGGGCTGGACGCGCAGGGGCGCGGGCAACGGAAAGCGCAGGGTTCCGTACCTGATCGCGCTCGCCGCGCTGATCCACGCCTCGGGGATCTGGGCGCTGCACGTCTCGGAGCCCGTGGTGCCGCTCTCGAGCTTTCCCGCCGCGCTCTCGATGATCGGCTGGCTCACCGCGCTCGCCTGGCTCGGCGTGTTGCGAAACGTGAGGCTGCGCGGCGCGGGGCCCTGGGTCGGGTCGGTCGCCGCCGCGTTCACGCTGATGGCCGAGATCGGGCTGCAGATCGCTGCTCCCGCGCTCGAGGCCGAGGGCGAGTCGGTCGCCTGGTCGCACGCGCACGTCCTGCTCGGCACGTCGGGGTTCGCGCTCCTCGCGCTCTCGAGCATGGCGGGGCTGGGCTACCTGTCGAAGGAGCGCGCGCTGAAGCGGAGGCGCGGCTTCGGGCTCTCGCTGCCCGCGCTCGAGAGCCTCGATCGCGGCGAGCACCTGACGCTCGCGCTCGGCTTCGCGCTGCTGACGCTCGGCGTCGCGACCGGCTTCGCCTGGGACGTGAACCGCGGGAACTACCCGTGGACCCGCCACACCGTCTTCCTGCTCTCCGCGTGGTGCGTGTACCTGCTTCCCGTCGGCGCGCGGATCGTGCGCCAGCAGCAAGGGCCCGCGCCGGCGCGCGGTGTGGTGTGGAGCTTCGCGTTCCTCGCCTTCTCGTACATCGGCATTCGCGTGATCGGGGGAATGGTTTGAATTTGTTCCTGGTCGGGATGAGCTATCGCACCGCGCCGGTCGCCGTGCGCGAGCGCTACGCCGTCCCCGCCGCGCAGATCGTCGAGCGCGACGCGAAGCTGCTGCGCAGCGTGAGCCTCGACGAGGGCGCGATCCTCTCCACCTGCAACCGCACCGAGCTGCTCGGCGCGTCGCGCGCGGGCGAGCCGGCGCTGGAGGGCATGCACCGCTTCCTGCGCGAGGAGCTCGGCGACGGCTCGGCGTCTGCGAGCCACGTCTACGAGCTGCGCGGCGGCGACGTCGTGCGGCACCTGTTCCGCGTCGCGGGCGGGCTCGACTCGATGGTGCTCGGCGAGGCGCAGATCCTCGGCCAGCTGAAGCTTGCCTACCGCGCGGCCGTCGAGGCGCGCAGCACCGGCCCGGTGCTCAATCGCCTGTTCCAGCACGCCTTCCACGCCGCGAAGAGGATCCGCAGCGAGACGGGGCTCGGCGCGGCGACCGTGTCGGTGGCGCGCGTGGGCGTGCAGCTCGTCGGCGAGGTCTTCGAGAGCTTCGCGGGAAAGCGCGTGCTGCTGGTCGGAGCCGGCGAGATGGCGGAGTCGGCGCTCTTTGGCCTGCGCGAGGCCGGCGCGACGGATCCGTGCGTCGTGAACCGAACGCTTGCGGCGGCGGTCGAGCTCGCCGCGCGGCACGGCGGCAGCGCGCGACCGCTCGACGCGCTGGCCGAGGAACTCGAGCGCGCCGACGTCGTGATCACGTCGGTGTCGCTGGATCGGCCGATCATCGGCCGGCCCGAGCTCGAGCGCGCGCTTCCGAACCGGCGCGGCCGGCCGCTGCTGCTGCTCGACCTGGGCATCCCCAGAAACGTCGACCCGGCCGTGCAGGAGCTCGAGAACGTCTACGTCTACGACCTCGACGACCTCGAGACGACCGCGGAGCGCGGGCGCGCGAGCCGCGCCGCAGCCGCCGATCGGGCCGGCGCGATCACCCGGGCCGAGTCGGATCGCTTCCTGCACTGGCTCGAGGTGCTTCCGCACGCGCCGACGATCCGCGAGCTGAACCAGCGACTGGAACGGCTCGCGCTCGACGAGGTCCGCCGCATCATGTCGCGGCCGGGCGCGCCGCCCGAGAGCGTGCAGCCGGAGCTCGAGCGCCTGGCGCACGCGATCGTCGCGAAGCTTCTGCACCGGCCGTTCGAGGAGCTTCGCCGCGAGGCGTCGAACGGCGGCGCGCAGTACTATGCCGGGGCGCTTCGGGAGCTCTTCGGTCTCGAAGAGGAGGACCCGTGACGCAGCTCAAGCTCGGTACGCGTGGGAGCCAGCTCGCGCTCGCGCAGGCGGAGACGATCGCCAAACAGCTGCGTGCGAACGGCCACGAGGTCGAGATCGTGAAGATCGTCACGACCGGCGACCGCATCGAGGGTCCGGTCGCGGCGCACGGCGGCAAGCAGGTCTGGGTGCGCGAGATCGAGACCGCGCTGCTGCAGGGCACGATCGATCTCGCGGTGCACTCGGCCAAGGACCTGCCGATGCAGCTCGCCGATGGGCTCACCGTCGGCGCGTACCCGCAGCGCGAGGACCCGCGCGACGCGTTCGTCGGCGCGCCCGGGCAGCGCTTCACGGCGCTCGCGCCCGGCGCGCGGGTCGGCACGGGCTCGACGCGCCGGATCGCGCTGCTGCGCGCGCTGCGGCCGGAGCTCGAGCCGGTGCCGATCCGCGGCAACGTGCCGACGCGGATCGCGAAGATCGAGACGCTCGGCCTGGCCGGCGTGATCCTCGCCTCGGCGGGCCTGATCCGGCTCGGGCTCGAGGATCACGTGCTCGATCCGCTCGATCCGGAGCGCTACGTGCCCGCCGGCGGCCAGGGAGCGCTGGCGCTCGAGACGCGGATCGACGACGACGACGTGCAGCAGATCGTCGGCGAGCTCGAGGACTCCGACGTCGCCGCGCAGATCCGCGCCGAGCGCGCGTTTCTGTTCGAGCTCGGCGGCGACTGCACCACGCCGATCGCGGCGTATGCGTCGATCCACGGCGTGCGGCTGCGCCTGCGCGCGCTGGTGATGTCGCTCGACGGGCGCGAGCGCGTCGAGGGCACGGCGGAGGGCGAGCTGTCGGCGCCGGAGATGCTCGGCACCACGCTCGGGCGCGAGCTTCTCGCGCGCGGCGCGCGCAGGCTGATCGAGGGACGCGGTTGAGTGGCCGCGTGCTGCTGGTCGGCGCGGGGCCGGGCGATCCCGACCTGCTCACCGTGCGCGCGCTTCGCGAGCTCGAGCGCGCCGAGGTGCTGCTCTACGACGCTCTGATCGATCCCGCGATCCTGTCGCTCGTGCCGGAGAGCTGCGAGCGCATCGACGTGGGCAAGCGCGGCGACGGATCGAAGGGAATTGCGCAGGACCAGATCGCCGATCTTCTGCTCGAGAAGGCGCGCTCGGGCCGGCGCGTCGTTCGGCTCAAGGGCGGCGATCCGTTCGTCTTCGGGCGCGGCGGCGAAGAGGCGACCCGGCTTCGCGAAGCCGGAATCCCGTTCGAGATCGTGCCCGGGATCAGCTCTGCGATCGCGGTGCCCGCCTATGCCGGAATCCCCGTCACGGATCGCCGGCTCTCGTCGTCGCTCGCGATCGTCACCGGCCACCGCGGCGCGGGCGAGCAGGGCGCGAAGATCGACTGGGAGGGGCTCTCGCGCAGCGCGCAGACGCTGGTGATCCTGATGGGCACGGCGTGGGCGGAAGAGATCGTGGCTCGCGTGCTGGCCGGGGGCCGCGACCCGAAGACGCCGGCGGCCGCGATCTCGCGCGGCTCGACGCCGCGACAGCGCGTGGTGGTGGCGAAGCTCGACGAGCTGCCGGCGCAGATCCGCGCGGCCGGAATCGAGGCGCCCGCGGTGATCGTGATCGGCGACGTGGTGGGCTGCCGCGAGCAGATCGCCTGGTTCGAGCGCTTGCCGCTGTTCGGCCGGCGCGTGCTGGTCGCGCGCGCGAGCGGGCAGGGCGCGGACCTCGCGCTCGAGCTGCGCCGTCGCGCTGCCGAGCCCGTGATCGTCCCGCTTCTCGAGCTCGTCCCGGCCGCCGACCCCGCGGCGCTCGCGGAGGCGCTCGCGCGCGCGTCGACGTACGACTGGATCGTCTACACCTCCGCCAACGCGGTTCGCTTCGCGACGCCGCCCGCGCAATCGCTCGGGCGTGCGCGCGTGGCCTGCATCGGCCTTGCGACCGCGCGCGAGGCGCGATCGCGCGGCTTGCGCGTGGATCTCGTTCCGGACGGCGAGAGCACCCCGGAGCGACTCGCCGAGGCGCTCGATGCGGCGGGCGGGCTCGCGGGCCGGAGCGTCCTGCTGCCGCGCGCGGAGCTCGCGCGCGAGGTGCTGCCCCGCGCGCTCGCCTCGCGCGGCGCGCGCGTCGACGCGGTCCACGCCTACCGAAATCGCGCGCCCGTCGACGCGGGCGAGCGGCTCGCCGCGGAGCTCGCGCTCGGGATCGACGCGGTGCTGCTCACCAGCCCCTCGACGGTCGAGCGATTGTTCGCGCTGCTCGCGCCGGCGGAGCGCGCCCGGCTCGCCGCTCGCGCGGCCTTCGCCTGCATCGGCCCGACCACGGCGGAAGCGCTCGCGCGCGCACTCGGCGGCGCACCGGCGCGCGCCTGGACCGCGCAGCTCCAGAACACGACCGCCCTCGTCGATGCACTCGAACGCGGGTTCGCGGAGGACTCCCATGGCCTTTCCTGAGCAGCGGCTTCGCAGGCTGCGCCGGACCCCGGCGCTTCGCGCGCTCGCGCGCGAGACGCGCCTGCACCCCGGCGACCTGATCGACGCGCTCTTCGTGGTCGAGGGCCGCGCGGTTCGCGAGCCGATCTCGTCGATGCCGGGCGTGCTGCGCCTCTCCGTCGACCAGCTCGCCGACGAGGCGAAGCGGATCTGCGACCTGGGCCTGGGCGGCGTGATCCTGTTCGGGATTCCGGCCCACAAGGACGCGCTGGGTACCAGCGGCTACGACCCCGACGGCATCATCGCGCGCGCGATCCGGACCATGAAGAGCGCCTCGCCCGAGCTCGTGGTGATCGCCGACATCTGCATGTGCGAGTACACCGATCACGGTCACTGCGGCGTGGTCCACGACGGCGCCGTGTCGAACGACGAGACGCTTCCGCTGCTCGCGCGCTCCGCGGTCGTCGCGGCGGAGGCGGGCGCGGACGTGGTCGCGCCGAGCGACATGATGGACGGGCGCGTCGCCGCGATCCGGCGCGGGCTCGACGCGGCCGGGCTCTCCGGGACGCCGATCCTCTCCTACGCGGCGAAGTACGCCTCGGCCTTCTACGGGCCGTTCCGCGAGGCCGCCGAATCGGCCCCGAAGAGCGGCGACCGGCGCGGCTACCAGATGGACGCGGGCAACGCGCGCGAGGCGCTGCGCGAGATCGCGGCCGACGTCGAGGAGGGCGCCGACATGGTGATGGTGAAGCCCGCGATGCCCTGCCTGGACGTGGTGCGACAGGCGCGCGAGCACTTCGACCTGCCGATCTTCGCCTATCAGGTGAGCGGCGAGTACAGCATGCTGCAGGCCGCGATCTCGCGCGGCTGGCTCGAGGCGCCGCGCGTCGTCGACGAGAGCCTGCTCGCGATCCGGCGCGCGGGCGCGGACCGGATCGTGACCTACTTCGCGAAGGATTTCGCGGGGCGTTACCGTGGCTAGCGTCGTCTACAAAGTCGTCGAGACCTCGTCGGTCACCGAGGACGAGATCGAGCGGATCCTGAACGAGCGCGTTGCCGAGGGCTGGGTCTTCGACGGAATGCAGTTCGCGATGCGCGAGTCGTCCAAGCGCCCCTCGATGGCGTTCCTGCTCTTCACGCGCGACGCGGACTCGAAGGAGTAGCGCTTGCGCGCGCCCGCCGCGTCCGCGCTCTGCGTCTCGCTCGCGCTCGCCGCGTGTCTGGGCGGGCCCATGCCCGTCTCGGTCGCGCCGCATCTGGACTGGGCGATCGCGGCCGACCGGGCGAGCTCCGGGCGCCCCGGCCTCGGGCTCGGCGCGATCGCGGACCTGCGCCCCGACGCGATGCGAAGCGGCTCGCGGCCCGCGCTCGAGCTCGGCCTTGGCGGAGTCGTGCGCGAGGGGATCGAGCGCACCGGCGACGACGCCTTCGACGCGCCGGTGCTCGACGCCGTGCGCGGCGACCTGCTGGCCACGCTGCTGCGCTCGGGCACGTTCGCGAACGTCGAGTCGGTCGGCTTCGATCCGCGCGACCCGGCCGCCTGGCCGGCGCCATCGGCGCCGGACTTCGTCCTGATCGGCGAGCTCGAGGAGCTCTCGGGATCGCAGTGGCACAGCTTCGTGGTGACACCGTTCCGCGTCGGGTTCGTGCGGGATCGCTGGGGCACGCCGCTCGGCCGCATGGCCCTGCGCTTCGAGCTCTGGTCGCGCGAGGGCCTGGTTCTGCGCGACCGCGTCGCGACGCGAACCGAGAGCTCCCGCGGGGGGCTCGCGGACGCCGCGCTCGAGGCGCTCGCGCTCGGCGGCGAAGCGCTGGCGGCGCGCCTCGACGCGGAGCTCCGCGACGCGAGCCGGACGCCGCGCCTGCTCGATCTGCGGCTTCTCGACGCCTGCGCGCTGGGGGCGGACGGCGCGCGGCGTCTGATCGCGCAGACGACAGAGGTCTTCACGCGCGAGGCCGATGTCGCGCTGGTCGCGCGGCCCGAGAGCTGGACGCCGCCCGCGAGCGCCCGCGACCTCGACGCGCTGCTCGAGGCGGCCTCGCGGGTCGCGGCCCCGCCCGGGGGTGTCGTGCTCGCGCTGGCCCCGGCCGGTTCCCTTCGCGAGCTCTCGATCGGCGCGCGGCGAACCGGGCTTGCGATCCCGCTCGGCACGCATGCGGTCGCGCTCTGTCCGGCGGAGGGCGAGGCGAGCGTGCTCACCGCGGCGCACGAGCTCGCGCATCTCTTCGGCGCGGTGCACGTGCGGGAGTCGGCGTCGATCATGAACGACACCGCGGAGTTCGACGCGCGTTTCTTCGATCCGCTGAACCGACGCATCCTGCGCGAGCTGCGCGAGCGCGACTTCGCGCGGCCGCTCGACGCCGCGACCAGCGCGCGGCTGGCGGCGATCTACCGCGCCGCGGAGCGATTTCCAGAGCGCGTCGATCCGGCCGCGCTCGACAGCGCCCTGCGGGCGCTCGAGGAGTAGCCGGGCCTAGAAACCTTCGGCGAGCTCGGCCAGGCCCTCGAGCGCGGCTTCGACCTCGGCGGGCTCGGCCGCGGGAACCTGCACGCGCGCGATCAGGTGGGTCATGCCGATCACCTCGCGGTAGCGAGCGATCCCCTCGGCGACCTGCGAGGCCTCGCCCACCAGAGCGAAGCTCGAGACCTGGGACTCCGAGGCGCGGCGAAGGCTCGCGGCGCGCGAGGCCGCGAGCGCCGCGGTCTGCGCTGCGAGCGCCTCGCGCACGCGCTCGGCGAGCGCTTCGCTCTTGCAGATGAAGACCGTGCGCATCACGGGCACGGCCAGCGTCTCCGCCCGCGAAGCGTCGTCCAACACGCTGCGGTGTCGCTCGTGGTTTGCGACGAGCGTCTCGAGCGACTCGATCGGCGAGGCCAGGTACGGCAGTCCCAGGCGTCCGGCCTGCTCGACGGCCTTCGGCCCGAACGCCGCGACCCAGAGCGGCGGGTGCGGCTGCTGCACGGGCAGGGGCGCGAGTCGGAACTCCTCGCCACCCGCCGCGTCGCGCGTGATCGGCTCGCCGCTCCAGGCGCGTAGGATCTGCTCGAGCGCGCTGTGGAAGCGATCGCGCTTCTCGTTCGGGGGCACCTCGAACGCGGTGAACAGCTCGGATCGGAAGCCGCGACCGATGCCGAGGATCACGCGACCTTCCGAGAGCCGGTCGAGCACCGCGACGTCCTCCGCGACCTGGAGCGGGTGTCGCACGGGCAGGAGGTAGGAGGTGGTGCCGAGCCTGAGCTTGCGCGTGCGCGCGGCGACCGCGGCGAGCAGCAGGAGTGGCTGGGGCAGCGCGCCGCGGGCGTTGAAGTGACTTTCCGGCAGCCAGAACGAATCGAAGCCCAGTGACTCCGCGCGCTCGCCCTGCGCGGCGAGCGGGCCGGCCGCGCCTTGCGGATCGGTGCGCCAGGGCGTGAGCCCGACGTGGAGTCGGCTCATCGTCCCTCGAAGAGCCGCGGCAGCAGCGCGCGAATCGGGTTGATCCGCACGCCGAGCTGGGCGGCGACGCCGGATAGCAGGCCGAGCACGCGTCCGAGCAGAAAGACGTGCGGGGGAACGCTCGCGAGCGGGTCCTCGCGCAAGAGCTCGCCGATCTCGCTTCCGAGCGCCGCGACGAGCGTCGCGAATCCGTCCGCATCGGCCCGACGCAGCGCCGACGTGATCCGCTCCGCGATCCGCTCGATCGTGCGCGCTGCCGGGTCGCGCGTCTCGAGCCCGAGCGCGTACAGCGCGGCGGCGACCGACGTCGCGTCGCGCGCGAGCAGCGACTGGACCAGCGCGACCACTCCCGGATGAAAGCCCGCGGGAACTTCCTGCACGATCCCGAAGTCGACGAAGCAGAGCTCGAAGCTTCCGGCGCGGCCCGGCAGCACGAGCAGGTTTCCCGGGTGGGGATCGCCGTGGAAGAAACCGTGGCCGAACACCTGCGCCGTGTAGGCGTCGAACAGGACGTCGAGCACGCGCGCGCAGTCGAGCCCCGCGCGCGTCCGGCGCGCGCGGTCGGTCACTCGGATGCCCGGCAGATACTCGGTCACCAACACGCGCGTGCGGGTGAACTCCGGCACGACGTACGGAATCCGCACGCATGCATCGCCCGCGAAATTCCGCGCCATTCGCTCGGCGCTCTCGGCTTCGAGGCGGAAGTCGAGCTCTCGATCTAGGCTCTGCTCGAGCTGGTCGAGAAGGATCGAGAAGCCGAGTGTCCCCTCGATGCTCTGGATCGCGCGCACCGCCAGCCGGAGCGTGCCGAGATCCGCGCGCAGCGCGCTGCGCACGTCGGGGCGCTGGATCTTGATCGCCACCTCGCGGCCATCCAGGAGCGTGGCGCGGTGCACCTGCGCGAGCGACGCGGAGGCGATCGGGCGGCGCCAGATCCTCGCGAAGAGCGTCTCGGGCTCGGTGCCGAGCTCCGCGCACAGAACGCAGCGCACGTCCGCGTACGGGATCGGCCGCGCGCGGTCCTGAAGGCGCGCCAGCCGCTCGATGTACGCGGGCGGCAGGACGTCGGCGCGCGTGGCCAGGAACTGCCCGGCCTTGAGCAGCACACCCCCGAGGTCGGTCGCAGCGTCGTTCAGCGTCGATGCCGAGAAGCGGTCCCACTGGCGGCGCGCGACGCCGACCACGCCGCGCAGGGCGCCGCGGTCGAGCCAGTGCAGGCCCTTGTAGCCGATGTAGATGCCCGCGATGGCTCCTCCCGTGCGTGCCGCGCGGCGCAGGCGTTCACGCGGGCCGAGCTCGATTTCCGTCGCCGCCGTCGTCACCACAGCTTCGGGGGCTCCTCCGGGCAGCTCCAGGATCCCTCGAGGCCGCGCTCCGCGAGTCTTGCCGCGAGCTCCCGATCCTCGGCCGTCGGCTCGCGCTTCGCGGCGACGTCGGGCGCATCCGAGGGCTCGGCCGCGGCGTCGGACTCGCCCGCCTCCGCGCCGACGGCCTCTTCCTCGTCGAGCTCCCCCGGATCCGCACCGGCGAACTCGTAGGGCGGGCTGTACTGACACTGGACCCAGAGGACGCTCGCGAACTCGAGCGCGTAGGAGTCACCATAATTGGAGTAGGCGAAGCGGTCGTCGTCGTCGCGAATCAGGCCGATCGCCGGGCGGGGCACCTCTTGGAGATACTCGGGCACGAGATCCTCGAGTGTCTCGGGGTAGGTGTCCCGCTCGCGCTTGTAGGCTTCGAGGGCGACCAGAAGATCGAGCGCGGTCTGGTCGCGTGCGGCGCGTTGCAGCGCCGCGGCGACCTGGTCGGAGCCGAAGATCGCGGCCAGCAGGAGCGCGCCGGCGGCGAGCCGGAACAGGCCGGTGCGCTGCGCTTCCCGAGCGTCGCGAGGCGCGAGCGCCAGGCACAGGACCGCGAAGATCGCCGCGAAGACCGCCACCGCGATCCAGCCGCGCGGCGCGCTGAAGACGAGCGCGCCCGCCAGCCCGCCGACGGGAAGCGCGAGCAAGGCCCCGAGCGCGAAGCCGCGCGCGCCTCCGATCCGCGCGCGAAGCCAGACCGCCGCGCCGCCCGCCGTGTGCGCCGCGGCCAACGTCGCGCCGACCAGAAGCAGGCCCACCAGCGTCACGATCGGCCACGGGCTCACGTTGAACGGCATGTCGGTGTTGGTGCCGGTGACCTCGGTCGACAGCAGGAAGATTCCCGCGATCGAGCCCGCGACCCCGAGAGCGGCAAGCCACGGAGATCTCCGTGCGAGGCAGCGCAGCAGCGAAGGAGAGTACGCGACCGCGCTGGTCACGGCCGCGAACGCGAGCGCCACCGCGGCGAAGCGCCACTCGAAGAAGCGCCAGACCTGCTCCGCGCGATAGCCGTACCAGACGAAGATGCACATCGCCATCGCCAGGAAGAACGCGTAGGCGCGAGCTGCGGCGTTCTCGCGGAACACAGCGTGCGCGGCGGCGAGGAGGGCGAGCGGCGGCCCGCAGAAGAGCGCGAACGGCGCGAGCGCGTCCGGGAGGCCCGCGCGCGCCATCGCCGTGAGGCCGGCCAGCGGCAGCCAGCGCACCAGCGTTCCCCAAGGCCGCCACCACTCGAGGTCCTCCAGGTACTCGGAGGCGGACGGCCCGGCGCCGAAGCCGAAGTAGTAGACCCCCGCGAGGGCCGTAACGCCCGCGAGGAAGCCGAGCCTGCCCATCACAAACCTCCCGCGGAGCTTCTCTACTTGCTGCGCTTCGTGACCAGCGAGAGCTCCGGCGAGCGCTCGGCGCCGCGTCGCCCGCCCGAGATCGAGACGCGAAGCTCGACGTCGTTCTCTGCGAGCAGCTTGCCCATGACTTGCGCGAGGTCGATCGTGCGCAGCCAGGCGCCGAACTCCCCAGACATGCGCTCGATCATCTCGGAGCGAAGCTCCGTGCTCTGCCGGTTCGCGTAGTCGACCCAGTCCCGCGGAACCGCCTCGGAGAAGGCGCGGCGCACGGCGTCCTCGGTCGCGAAGAAGCTCGAGAAGCCGACCTGGGCCGTGCGCCGGATCGCCTCGTGGAGCAGCGCCTCGAACAGGCCCGCCCTGCGCTGCGCATCGCGCTCCAGCTCGACCTCGTCGTCCCGGTCCCGACCCATGCGTCCCATGATAGCAGCCGCGCGCGGGAGCGTCCGAGATTGTCACCCCTTGGCTCCGCGTGGTAGATGAGGCGCGTGGTTCCCGTCCGCGAGGTCATGAAGAAGAACGTGGTGCGGATCTCCGCGGACGACACGCTGTGGATCGTCAAGGAGATCATGGATCTCGGCAGCGTCCGACACATTCCGGTGGTGGACCGCGGGGCGTTGGTCGGCGTGGTCTCGCAGCGGGACCTGCTGCGCGCGTCGCTCTCGAACATCATCGGGATCTCGGCCGAGGAGCAGAAGATCTTCCTCGAGGGCGTGCGCATCGCCGAGGTCATGTCCACCCCGCCGCGCACGATCGGGCCCGACGAGGGAATCCAGACCGCCGCGCAGCTCATGGCCGAGAACAAGATCGGCTGCCTGCCCGTCGTCGATGGCCGCGAGATCGTCGGCATCCTCACCGAGACGGACGTGCTGCGCTATTTCGCGCTGCTCCCCGCGTCCGGCGCGAGCTGAGCTAGACCTCGAGCGTCTTCCAGCGCCCGCGCCGGAAGCGCCACAGCAGCAGCGCGGCCTTCAGCGTGTAGTCGAGCACGAGCATGCTCCAGACCACCTGCACGCTGGCGCCGAACACGTAGGCCGCGATCGCCGCCGGAAGCAAGCGGCAGCTGAAGAGCCCCGCGAAGATCGCGAAGAGCGGAAAGCGCGTGTCGCCTGCGCCGCGCAGCGCACCGCCGATCGTGTATTCGATCGCCATCAGCGGCTGCACCGCGCCTAGCGTCCAGATGAAGTCGACCGTGAGCTCGATCACCCGCGGGTCGTTGCTGAAGATCCCGGCGAGACGCGGCGCCGCGGCGATCGTCGCCGCGCCGAGCACGCTCATCGACAGGATCGCGCCCCACATCGAGCGCCATGCCGAGCGCTCGGCCAGCCGCGGCTCGCGCTCGCCGAGGTGCTGTCCGACCAGCGTCGCCGCCGCGGTCGCGAAGCCGAGCCCGGGCAGGAACGAGAACGACAGGATCTGCGCGCCGACGTTGTACGCGGCGATCGCCGCCGTCTCGTAGCCGCCGAGCACGCGCATGAACGCGAGCAGCCCGCTCTGGAAGATCACGCCCTCGAACGCGGCCGGATAGCCGATCCGGAAGATCCGCCCCAGCACCTCGCGATCCGGCCACGCGCTCGCGCCCGACGGCTTGAGCGCGAGCCGGCCGGTCTGCCAGAGCCACCAGAACGCCGGCAGCTGCAGCGAGACGGCGATCGTCGACGCGATTCCCGCTCCCGCGACCCCGAGCGCGGGAAATCCGAACTGCCCGTAGATGAGCGCCCAGCACAGCCCGACGTTCAGCAGGTTGGCGAACGCCCCGATCCAGAGCGGCGTGCGCGTGTCGCCGGCTCCGCGAAGCGCGGCGCCGAAGACGATCGCGAGCGTCATCGGCACGTTTCCGACGATGGTCCAGAACAGGTAGACGCCGCCGAGCGCGACCACGTTCTCGTTCACGCCGTAGAGCGAGATCGCAAAATGGGAGAGCGGCAGGAGCGCTGCGGTCGCGGCGCCGCCGATTCCCAGGCCGAGCCAGAGGCCCTGGCGAAGGCTCGCGTCGGCGAGCCGTTCGTCGCGTGCGCCGACCGCGCGCGAGAGCAGCGCGACGATTCCCGTCGGCGCGAGCGTGGCCAGCGACTGCACCAGCCAGAAGAACTGATTGCCGATGCCGACCGCGGCGAGCGCGTCCGCGCCGAGGTCGCCGACCATCGCGAAGTTGACCCAGCGCACCGCGAACTGGGTCATGAACGAGAGGATCGTCGGCCAGGCCAGATCCCAGACGCCGAGCGACGCGGGCGATGCGGCCGGTGGCGAGGAGCCCTCCTCGTACAGGTCGACGAGGTCCGAGGCGAGCTCGGCTCGGGTCTCCGGCTCGCCGGAGGTGTGGCGCGTCCCGCTCACGGCGCGCGGTTTATCTCACAGGCGCTCGCACGCGTCAAAATCCTCGCATTGACACCGATTTTGCGATCTTCTAGCAATCGACGGCCGGCGCTGCGCCGGCGTGGGGAGGTGAAGACATGGCGTTGCTCCAGCCGGTGACTCCGCGCGAGCTTCACGGCCGCCGCAAGCTCGAGGTGTTCGCGCCCGCGACGCTCGAGCGGCTCGGCGAGATCGAGGTCGCGAGCCCCGAGGACGTGAGCGCAGCCGTCGGCCGCGCTCGCGTCGCGCAGGTCGAGTGGGCGGCGCGGAGCTTCGACGAGCGCGAGCGCCTCCTGCTCCGCGCCCGCGCCCTGCTCGTCGAACGCGCCGACGAGATCGCCGACGTGATCTGCAGCGACACCGGCAAGCCGAGGCTCGAGGCGATGACCGCGGAGATCCTCGGCGGCTGCGACGCGCTCACGTTCTACGCGAAGAACGCCAGGCGGCTGCTGCGCGACGAGAAGAAGCGCCTGCACCTGATGAAGACGAAGAAGCTGGTGCTCTCCTACCGGCCGATGGGCGTGATCGGGATCATCACGCCCTGGAACTTCCCGTTCATGCTCTCGCTGAACCCGACCGCGCAGGCGCTCGCGGCCGGCAACGCCGTCGTGCTCAAGCCCTCCGAGATCACGCCCTTCGTGGGCCTGGCGCTGGCGAAGCTCTTCGCCGACTCGGGGCTGCCCGAGAACGTGTTCCAGGTGGTGACCGGCGACGGCTCCACCGGCGCGGCGCTGGTCGACGCGGGCTGCGACAAGATCTCGTTCACGGGCTCAGCGCGCACCGGCCGGCGGATCGCCGAGGCCTGCGGACGCGCGCTCGTGCCGTGCACGCTCGAGCTCGGCGGCAAGGACCCGATGATCGTCTGCGACGACGCCGACATCGAGCGCGCCGCGCGCGGCGCGGTCTGGGGCGCGTTCACGAACTCGGGTCAGGTCTGCATGTCGACCGAGCGCGTGTACGTGGTCGAGAAGGTCGCGAGCGCGTTCACCGGGCGCGTGGTCGAGCTCACGCGCGAGCTGCGCCAGGGGCCCGAGACCGAGGGCGACGTCGATCTCGGCGCGATCACGAGCCCCGCACAGCTCGAGATCATCGAGCAGCACGTCGCCGACGCCGTGGCCAAGGGGGCGAAGATCCTGACCGGCGGCCGGCGCAATCCCGCCTGGCCGGGGCTCTTCTTCGAGCCGACCGTGCTCGTCGACGTGAATCACGAGATGGCGATCATGCGCGAGGAGACCTTCGGCCCGTGTCTTCCGATCCAGGTGGTGAGCGACGAGGAAGAGGCGCTGCGTCTGGCGAACGATTCCTGCTACGGGCTGCAGGCCAGCGTCTGGACGCGCGACACCTGGAAGGGAAAGCGTCTGGCGAATCGGATCGCGGCGGGCGGCGTGGTGGTGGACGACTGCATGGTCACCTACGGGATCTCCGAGAGCCCGTTCGGCGGCGTGAAGGAGAGCGGGATCGGGCGCGTGAACGGAGAGCTCGGCCTGAAGAGCTTCTGCCACGTGCAGTCGGTGGTGCTGCCGCGAATGCGCGGGAAGTCCGAGCCGCTCTGGTACCCGTACAGCACACGGACGCTGCGGCTGGCCAGGCGCGCGCTCGGGCTCCTGTACCGCTCGCCGCTCGGCAAGCTGCTCGGGAGCTGAGACGGCGTTGCGTCTTGCGGAGCTCGCAGCCGCGCTCTCGCTCCCGCTCGAGGGCGACGGGTCCGTCTCGCTCGACGGGCTCGCGAGCCTGGAAGACGCGGGTCCCGCCGAGCTCGCGTTCGTCACAGGCGCGAAGTACCAGGCCGCCTTCGCTTCGTCTCGCGCGGGCGCGTTCCTGCTCCCGCCCGGCTTCGAGCGGCTGGGCCGGCCCTGTCTGCGCTCGCCCGCGGCCTACGCCGACTTCGCGCGCGCGATCGATCTGTTCCACCCGCGGCCGGCGCAAGCCAAGGGCGTCCATCCGAGCGCGGTCGTCGCGCCCGATGCGTGGCTCGGACAGGACGTCTCGATCGGAGCCTGCGCGGTGATCGGGGCGGGAGCCCGGATCGGCGCGCGCGTGCGCATCCACCCACACGTGACGGTGTACCCGGGAGTGGAGATCGGCGAGGACGCGGAAGTCCACTCCGGGGCGCAGCTCCGCGAGGGCGTGCGCATCGGAAAGCGCGTGCTGATCAACAACGGCGCGGTGATCGGCGCGCCGGGCTTCGGCTTCACCGCGCGCGCCGACGGCGTGCGCGTGCGGATCCCGCACGTCTGCCCGGTCGAGATCGGCGACGACAGCGAGATCGGCGCGAATACCACCATCGACGCGTCGCACCCGGGCCACCCGAGGCGCGGCCATGCACAGGTCCGCACGAGGATCGGCGTCGGCGTGAAGATCGACAACGGCGTGCAGATCGCGCACGGCTGCGAGATCGGCGACCACTCGACGCTCTGCGCCCAGGTCGGCCTGGCGGGAAGCACCGTGGTCGGTCGCTTCGTCTACATGGCTGGCAAGGCGGCGAGCGCCGGGCACGTCACGATCGGCGACTTCTCGCTGGTCGGCGCCATGGCCGCGACAGCCAGCGACCTGCCGCCTGGCTCGCAAGTGCTCGGCGCGCCGGCGGTCGAGCGCAAGCTCTTCGGCCGGATCGTCGCCGCGCAGAAGCGCCTGCCCGAGCTGCTGAGGCGCGTGCGCAGGATCGAGAAGCGGCTCGGCGTCGACGAAGCGGACGCGGGGGACTAGCCGCCGTGGAGCTCGCGCGCGTCGCGCTGGCACGGCTTCGGGAGCGCTACGCGCCCGGCGCGCAAGACGTGACGCCCGACCTGATCCGCGCGCTGCGCGCCGACCCGCGCGAAGGCGCGCGGGAGCTCGCTGAAGCGCTCGCGGCGCGCGCACGTCGCGAGGTCGCGGAGCGCGGCCGGCTCGCGCAGCTCTTTGCACTCGAGCGCAAGCTCGCCTCCGAAGGTCACGCGCGAATCGCCGGCGTCGACGAGGTCGGGATGGGACCGCTCGCGGGCCCGGTCGTCGCGGCCGCCGTGATCCTGCCCGCGGATGCCTGGCTTCCGGGTCTGGACGACTCCAAACGCCTGTCGCGCGTCGCGCGCGAGCGGCTCGCGCGCGAGATCGAGCGCATCGCGCTCGGGGTCGGCGTTGGCTCGGTCGAGCCGGACGAGATCGACCGCGTGAACGTGTTCCATGCCGGGCTGCTCGCGATGCGGCGCGCCGTCGAGGCGCTCGCGACCGCACCCGACGCGCTCGTCGTCGATGCTCGCCGAGTTCCGGGGGTCCCCTGCCGCCAGGAGTCGCTCGTCGGGGGCGACTCGCGGGTCGCCGCGATCGCCGCGGCCTCGATCGTCGCGAAGGTCTTCCGCGATGCCCGAATGGCGGAGCTCGACCGACACCATCCGGGGTACGGCTTCGCGCGGCACGCCGGCTACGGAACGCCGGAGCACCTGGCGGCGCTTTCGAAGCTCGGGCCGAGCCCGATCCACCGGCACTCGTTCGAGCCGGTGCGCGCCTGCGCCTCGCGCGCGGGGAACCCATGCCGCACGTCGTGATCGAGGGCGTCGCCGATCTCTCGGAGTTCGAGCGCGCCTGGCAGCCGTTCGTGCTGCGCCGCGGCGCGGACATCCTGCGCGCGGATCACCTGTACCTCTCGCCCGATGCGCGCGCCGCTCTGATCGAAGCGCTCTGCGTCGAGGCGGGCCGAAAGCAGCCCTTCTACGTGAAGCTCGCCGTGCACGACCGCGGCAGCGCCACGGTTCGCGTCGACCCGATGACCCACCCGGAGCGAAGCCCGGGCGTGCGCGATCTGGTCGCCCATGTCGGCGCGCTGCTCCTGCGCGCGTCGCCGGGCGGACGGATCGGAGTCACCAACCTCGTGGTACCATCCCTGGGCGACGGAGGTGAACCGCGATGAAGATTGCGAAGGACGTCACGAGGCTGATCGGAAACACGCCGCTGGTCCAGCTGAACCGGGTGACGGCGGGCGCGAGGGCTCGCGTGGTGGCGAAGCTCGAAGCGCAGAACCCGGCGAACAGCGTGAAGGACCGGATCGGCGCCGCGATGATCGAGGCGGCGGAGCTCTCAGGCAAGATCACCCCGGGCAAGACCACGCTGATCGAGCCCACCTCGGGGAACACCGGCATCGCGCTGGCGATGGTCGCGGCCGCGCGCGGGTACTCGCTGGTGCTCACCATGCCCGACACGATGTCGCGCGAGCGTCGCGCGGTGCTCCGCGCCTACGGAGCGAAGCTCGTGCTCACGCCCGGCGCCGACGGCATGTCCGGCGCGATCAAGGCCGCGGACGAGCTGGCCGCAAGGGTGCCCGACAGCTTCGTGCCGCAGCAGTTCAAGAACCCGGCCAATCCGGCGGTGCACCGCGAGACGACGGCGCTCGAGATCTGGAGAGACACCGACGGCGAGGTCGACTACCTGATCTCGGGCATCGGCACGGGCGGGACACTGACCGGTGTCGCGCAGGTGCTGAAGGCCAAGAAGCCGGGCTTCAGGGCGATCGCGATCGAGCCGGCCGAGAGCCCGGTGATCTCGGGCGGAAAGCCCGGCAAGCACAAGATCCAGGGCATCGGCGCGGGCTTCATCCCCGACATCCTCGACACGAAGCTGATCGACGAGGTCGTGAAGGTCTCGAGCGAGCAGGCGATCGAGATGGCGCGCAGGCTCGCGACCGAGGAGGGCCTGCTCTCGGGCATCTCCTCCGGTGCGGCCGTGCACGCGGCGCTCGAGATCGCGCGCCGGCCCGAGGCCGCGGGCAAGCTGATCGTCGTGGTCCTGCCGAGCTTTGGCGAGCGCTATCTGTCGACGGCGCTCTTCGAGCACCTGCAGTACGACGGGAGCGATCCGATCTGAAGCCGGGCGCCAGGCGGGGGGAGCGCAGCCGCAAGCGCATCGTCGACTCCGCACGCCAGGTCTTCTTCGAGCAGGGATTCGAGCGCGCGAATCTCGACGAGGTCGCGCGCCGAGCCGGCCTCGCCAAGGGCACGATCTACCGCCACTTCGAGAGCAAGGCCGAGCTCTACGTCGAGATCTTGGCCCAGAACGCGGAGACCTTCGTTCAGCGCATGGCGCGGGTGATCGATCCGGACCTGCCCGCGGCCGACCAGATCCGCAGGCTCGCGACCTTCTACTTCGATCACTACACGACGCAGCTCGAGTACTTCCGGATCTTCTGGGCGATCGACAACCAGAGCCTGATCGGGCAGCTCCCGCCGAACCTGGTCGCGCTGGTGACGGACGTGTGGAAGCGCGCGCTGCTCCTGCTCGCGCAGGTGATCGAGCGCGGCGTCGCGACCGGCGAGTTCGAGCCGAGCGACCCGTGGCTGAGCGCGAACGTGGTCTGGGTCGGCGCGAACGCGGTGATCCAGACGCTCGAGGTGCCCGAACGCCGCGCCCTCTGGGAGCGCGACGTCCCGCTCGTCTACCACGAGGCGATCGAATTCTTCCTTCGCGGTCTTTCGAAGCGCTGAGGCCGCTCGACGACTAGTTGTTGTCGACCCGCCACTGCGCGCTGCACGCCACGGTTCCGGCCGGGCAAGTCAGCTCCACGGTCTCGAGCGAATCGAGGCAGAGCGAGCCGCTGCCCGAGACAGGAACGTCGATCGAAGACGTGCCGTTGCCGTCCAGGGTCACGGTCAGCGCGACTCTCCCGGTGTTCACCACCGTCGCGCAGGCATTCGCGTTGCCCGAGGTGTCGGTGTAGACGGTTTCGGTGCTGTTGGCGGCGAGGCTCCTCGAGCCCGGACCCGCGAGCGTGCGCCCGCCCGGCGCGAGCGATGCGGACTTGGCCGCGAGCGCGGGCGTGGCCAGCGCGAGCACGAGTGCAGTCGAAAGTGCGATCGAAAAAATCCTGTTCATGTCGATTTCCTCCTCTCGTGGTCGAGCGTCTGGTCAGTTGTCGTCGACGCGCCACTGCGCGGCGCACGCGGTCGTGCCGGTGCAGATCAGATCCACCTGCTCGAGCGCCAGCCTGCACAGCGCGGCGCTGTCGCCGGCGTCGATGGTGATCGCTGTCGTGGTGCCAGCCGTCACCGACAGTTGCAGCGTGGATCTGCCGGAGTTCACCACCGTCGCGCAGGCGTCGCGATCGCCGTTGCTGAAGACCGTCTCCGTCCCGGCGATCGCGATGCTCGCCGTACCCGGACCCGCGAGCGTGCGCCCGCCGGGCGCGAGCGCCGCGGTGCTGGCCGCGAGCGCGGGCGCCGCCAGAGCCGAGATCACTGCGACCGCGAGGGTCGTCGTTCCCCATCTGCCCATCGAATGCCCCCCTTCTTAGCAGCCCGATGCCGAGCCGCGTCCACCTGTTGAGCAGCGGAGCGAGGGATTCGTTGACAAGCCGCGGACCGTCGGGAAAACTCAATCGAGCGGAATGTGACCCTGAGTCACAATTCGGATCCAGATCAAACGGCCCGTTCGCGGAGCCTGGGGAGGAGAGGACGATGGATCTCGGTGAGCGGATCGTTGCGATCGTTGGCGAGCAGCTGGGGGTGGACAAGGAGACGCTCGTTCCCGAGGCGAATCTTCTCGACGACCTGGGCGCCGACTCGCTGGACGTCGTCGAGCTCGTGATGGCGATCGAAGAGGAATTCGGCATCGAGGTGCCGGACTCCGACGCCGAGAACATCCGCACCCTCGGAGACATCCTGAGCTACATCGAGGCGCGCGTAGCGACCGCTGCTTGAGCACGCTGATCCGCGGAACCGGCTCGGCGCTGCCGGAACGGGTGATCTCGAACGCCGACCTCGAGAAGATGGTCGAGACGAGTGACGAGTGGATCGTCACGCGTACGGGCATCCGCGAGCGGCGCATGCTCGCGCCGGAAGAGGCGACGAGCGACATCGTCACGCGCGCGGCGCGGCGCGCTCTGGAGCAGGCGGGGCTCGCGCCCGAGGATCTCGATCTGATCGTGGTCGCGACCTGCACCCCAGACACGTTCACTCCGGCGACGGCGAATCACGTGCACCGGAATCTGTGTCGCGGGTCCACGATTCCGGCCTTCGACGTGAACGCGGCCTGCTCCGGATTCGTGTACGGCCTCGAGGTCGTGACCAGCATGCTGCAGTCGGGAGGCTATCGGCGCGCGCTTCTGGCCGGCGGCGAGGGGCTGACGCGCTTCATGGACTACCAGGAGCGCTCGGTCTGCATCCTCTTCGGCGATGCCGCGGGGGCGGTGGTGCTCGAGCGCAGCGACGGGCCCGGCGGAGTCCTCGCCACGACGCTCAAGTCGGACGGGCAGTACAGCGAGATGATCCAGATTCCCGGCGGCGCGGCGCGCATGCCCGCCTCGCCGGAAATGCTCGCCCGGCGCGAGGTGTTCGTGCGCATGAACGGCCCGCAGGTCTTCAAGGTGGCCGTGCAGTCGATGGAGCAGGTCGCCCGCGACACGCTCGCGAAGGTCGGCTGGAGCATCGGTGACGTCGACTGGGTGATCGCCCATCAGGCGAACCAGCGCATCCTGAGCGCGGTGGCGGATCGGCTGGAGATTCCGTCGGAGAAGATGCCGACGAACCTCCAGGTGCGTGGAAACACCTCGGCCGCCTCGATTCCCGTCCTGCTCGACGAGTGCAATCGCGCGGGGCGCTTCAGGCGCGGCGACAAGCTGCTGCTGGTCGCGTTCGGCGGTGGCCTGACCTGGGGCGCGTCGGCCGTGGAGTGGACTCGAGACGCCTAGGAGCGCCTCGTCCGCCAGGCGCCGATCGCCCCCACGATCACGAACGACGCAGCGAGGAGCCAGGTCACCTTGCCGTCGAGATGCGACTTGACCCGCTCGGCCGTGTAGGAGGGGATCGCCCCTTCCGGCGGTGACTCGAGCAGCACCGGGAGCGAGTAGAGCAGGGTCACCACCAGGAACAGCGCAAAGCCCGCGAGCACGGTCAGCGTCATGCGCGGAACCATGCTCGGCGAACGCGCCGGTGCGGGACCCCTCTGCACGGCGCAGAGATACGCGGCCTTGTCGGACGTCGCAAGTCCGGCGAGATTAAGGCGCGCGATGCAGTTCGACTGGACCGAGATCATGAAGGACGTGGACGCTCAGCTCGACGGCGTCGGTCTGGTCGCGCACGAGGACGTGGCGCTCGACCCGGAGCTGATCGAGTCGCACGCGCGCGCGATCGCGGCCGGCCGCTTGTCGAAGTCCACGAGCGTCGTGTCCGGTCCGATCCGGCTCGCGGGTCGCGAACACGTCGAGAACCTGGAGCGCGCCAGCACCCGCGAGCGGTCCGAGCTCGAGGCGCTCGGCCGCGAGGCGATCGTCCGCGGCCGCGTCGCCGTCGCGGTCCTGAACGGCGGCATGGCCACGCGCTTCGGCGGCGACGTGAAGGGCATCATCGAGGCCGTCGGCGGCCGCAGCTTCCTGGAAGTGAAGCTGGCGCAGGCACAGCGGTTCGGGCGGGTTCCATTCCTGATCATGAACAGCTTCGCGACCCACGCGCGAACGCTCCAGTTCCTGGCCGGGCACCAGCTCGGCGACGTCGCGGAGGTCTTCCTGCAGAGCGTGAGCCTGCGTCTGACACCGCGCGGTGACGTATTTCGCGAGGCCTCGGGCCGGGTCTCGCTCTACGCGCCCGGACACGGCGACTTTCCTGGGAGCCTGCGACGTTCGGGACTTCTGGCGCGGCTCGCGGAGCGCGGCGTCGAGACGCTTCTGCTCTCGAACATCGACAACCTCGGCGCGGAGCTCGATCCGCTCCTGATCGGATTCCATCTCGCGCGCGGGCGAGCGCTCACGGCCGAGCTCGCCGAGACCCTTCCCGGAGACGTCGGTGGCGCGCCCGCGTTCGTGGGCGACGAGCTGCAGATCGTCGAGGGATTCCGCTTCCCGGCCGGCTTCGACTTCGCGCGCGTTCCCTTCATGGCGACCAACACGTTCGCGATCTCGCTCGCGCTGCTCGAACGCGAGTACCCGCTCTCGTGGCTCTACGTCGAGAAGCAAGTGGACGGGCGCACGGCGGTGCAGATGGAGCGGCTCGTGAACGAGCTCTCGAGCTTCGTTCCGACCAGCTACCTGGTCACGCCGCGCGGCGGCGAGCGCGGCCGCTTCTTCCCGATCAAGACGCGCGCCGATCTCGAGGCGCTTCGTGCGGACGAGGCGCTCGTCCGGCGCTTCTCCGGGATATGATTCGAGCCGATGCAGAAGAAGCTGCTCCTGGTCGACGCGAGCTCGAGCGTCTTCCGCGCGTTCTTCGCGATCCCCGCGCTCGCGAATAGCGCGGGCGTTCCCACCAACGCCGCGCTCGGCTTCACGACGATGCTGCAGAAGCTGCTGCGCGAGACACGGCCCGACTACGTCGCCGTGGTGTGGGACGCGCCCGGACCCAAACGCCGCAAGGCGATCTATCCCGCCTACAAGGCGACGCGCGACGCCATGCCCGAGGAGCTGCGCGCGCAGTTCCCGTGGATTCGCAGGATCGTGGACGCCTACCGGCTCGCCGCGCTGGAGTACGACGGAGAGGAAGCCGACGACGTGATCGCGACGCTCGCGCGCTCCGCGGAGCGCGCGGGAGTGCGGGTCGAGATCGCGTCGACGGACAAGGATCTGATGCAGCTCGTCTCGGAGGACGTGACGCTCGTCGACACGATGCGCGATCGGCGCTTCTCGCCGGAGGCGGTCGAGGCGCGATTCGGAGTGCCGCCAGCGCAGATGCTCGACCTTCGCGCACTGATCGGAGACAGCTCCGACAACATCCCGGGTGTGAAGGGCATCGGCGAGAAGGGCGCGGCGCAGCTGCTCCGTGAGCACGGATCGCTCGATGCGCTGCTCGCAAACCCGGATGCGATCGCGCAGAAGCGCGCGCGCGAAGCGCTTCGAGACGGCGCCGAGATGGCGCGGCTCTCGCGCGAGCTCTCGCGACTGCGCGAGGATCTGCCGCTCGAGTTCGACGCCGCGAAGATGGCGCTGCGCGAGCCCGATGCCGCGGCGCTCTCCGAGCTCTTCCGCGAGCTCGAGTTCAGGCGCCTGCTCGAGGATCTTGGCGCGCCGGCGCCGGCGGCGGTCGCGAGCGACCCGAAGCCCGATCATCCGGTCGAGACGCGGATCGTCGTCGGCGCGGAAGCGCTGGCGGAGCTGGCTCGCTCTCTCGAAGCGGCCGCGATGCTCTCGATCGAGCCCGTGCTCGAGCCCGACGATCCGATGCGCGGCGAGCTGCTCGCGCTCGCGCTCTCGGGCTCGCCAGGCGAGGCGGCGCTCGTTCCCCTCCGCGGCGGAGCCGGCGAGGCCGCGCTCGAGGCGCTTCGCCCGCTTCTCGAAGCGCGCGAGCGCGTCTTCGTCGGCTTCGATCTGAAGCGCAGCGCGATCGCGCTCTCGCGGCGCGGGGTGCGGCTCTCGGGTGAGCTTCGCGACGTCGCGGTCGCGGCCTACGTGGCCAACCCCGCGCAGGCCGTCGATCGCCCCGAGGCGCTCGCGAGGACCCATCTCGATCGCAGCGTGAGCTCCGCGGCGGAGCGCTTCGGTGCCGGCGCGAAACGCAGGCCGTTCGATCAGGTCTCGGAGGCAGAGCTCGCCTCGCACTTCGCGGCGCTCGCGGCACTCGACCACGCGCTTCTGCCCGCGCTCGAGCGCGAGCTCGACCGCAGCGGCCAGCGCGCGATCTACGACGAGCTCGAGGTGCCGCTGGTCGCGGTGCTCGCGCGAATGGAGCTCGCCGGCGTGCGGATCGATCTGGCCAGGCTCGCCGAGCTCGGCAAACGCCTCGAGCACGAGCTCGCCGAGTCGCGGCGCCGCATCTTCGCGCTGGCCGGCGAGGAGTTCAACATCGGCTCGCCCAAACAGCTGCAAGGCATCCTGTTCGACAAGCTCGCGCTCGCGCCCACCAAGCGCACCAAGACGGGCTTCTCCACCGACGAGTCCGTGCTCGAGGAGCTCGCGCTCACGCACGAGCTACCGGGCGAGATCCTGCACCACCGGCAGCTCGCGAAGCTCTCGAGCACCTACGTCGAGGCGCTTCCCGGGCTCGTGCACCCCGAGACCGGGCGCATCCACTGCACCTTCAATCAGACCGTCGCCGCGACGGGGCGGCTCTCGTCGTCGAAGCCGAACCTGCAGAACATCCCGATCCGCACGCCGCTCGGACAGGAGATCCGCGCGGCGTTCGTTCCCGAGGAGGGCCGGCTGCTGCTCTCGGCCGACTACAGCCAGATCGAGCTGCGCATCCTGGCGCACGTCTCGGAGGACCCGGAGCTCGTGAAGGCGTTCCGCGAGGGCGCCGACATCCACGTGCGCACGGCGTCGCAGGTGTTCGGCATTCCCGAGTCGGAGGTCAGCCCCGAGCAGCGCGCCCGGACCAAGGCGATCAACTTCGGAATCATCTACGGGCAGTCGGGCTTCGGATTGGCGCGGGCGCTGGGCATCTCCCAGACCGACGCGCGCGAGCAGATCGAGACCTACTTCGCGCGCTATCCGGGCGTCCGCACCTTCATCGACGCCGCGATCCGGAGCGCCCGCGAACAGGGCTTCGCCCGCACCCTGTCCGGGCGCCGCCGCTACCTGCCCGAGCTCGAGTCCGGCAATCGCGCGCTGCGTCAGGCCGCGGAGCGCATGGCGGTGAACTCGGTCATCCAGGGCACCGCGGCCGACGTGATCAAGCGCGCGATGGTCGATCTGGATGCGGATCTGCGAGCGGGCGCCGCCCCGAGCGCCCGGATGATCCTGCAGGTCCACGACGAGCTGGTCTTCGAGGTCGCACCGGGCGATCGCGAGGCGCTCTCGCGCTGCGTGCTCGAGCGCATGCAGAACGCCGTCCAACTGAGCGTCCCGCTGGTCGTCCACGTCGGATACGGGCCCCATTGGCTCGCGGCGCACTGAGCCGTGCCGCAGGGCCGGCCGCACTGGCCGAATGCGGCGGGCCGGGCGATGGTCGAAGCCGTGGGTGAACAGGACCGGAAGGACGAGCCGCGCGTGGATGCCGTGACCACCCTGGGTCGCTTGCCGGGCATGGGCCGGACCGAGAGCGTCGTTCGGACCGATGCCGAGCTGATCCGAGAGGCGCAGGCCAACGACCACTCGGCCTTCGAGACGCTGGTTCGCCGCCCCGCGGAACGGGCCTTCCGCGCCGCGTATCGCGTCGTGCGAGACCAGCAGGCGGCCGAGGAGGTCCTGCAGGAGGCGCTGATCAAGGCCTACCGGGCGCTGCCCCGCTTCGAGGCGCGCTCGTCCTTCTACACCTGGCTGTATCGGATCACGGTCAACCTGGCGCTCGATCGCCGGCGCCGTGGCAAGCGCGAGCCGACGCTGGAGTGGGACGACGCGATCGCGCACCAGGTCGATCCGCGCGCGCAGGTGTCCGTGGCGCACGACCCGGAGATCGACCTGCGCCGGCAGGAGGTCCGCGCCCTGGTCGCCGAGGGGATCCAGACGCTGCCCGACGCCCAGCGCGAGGTGCTGCTGCTTCGCGAGGTCGACGGGCTGTCGTACGAAGAGATCGCGGAGTCGATGAGAATCTCGAAGGGGACGGTGATGAGCCGGCTACATTACGCACGCAAGAAGATGATCGTGTTCCTCGCGCAGCGAGGCGTCGATCCCGAGGATGTGATTTGAAGGACACCGACCTCGAAAAGCGGATCTCCGCGTACCTGGACGGTGCGCTGGTGGAGGCCAGGCGCGATCGGCTCGAGCGCGAGCTCGAGCAGGACCCGGGGCTCCGGAAGCAGCTCGAGCGATCGCGCGCGCTCGCGCACTTGGTGAGAGAGGCCTGGACCGAGGGCCCGCCGTCGCCGTCGCCCGACGTCCTGCTCGCCGCGCTTCGGCCGCAGCTCGCAGCGATCTCGCGTGAGCGGCGCGCGCGGCCGGGCTGGCTGCAGACCCTCGAGCAGGCGCGGATCCGGCTCTCCGGTTGGTTCGGCCCGATGCCGGTCGCGACCTCGGCGGCTCTGGCGTTCCTGCTCGCTCTCGCGTTCCTGCCCCGCCCCTCGGGCGGTCCGATCCCCGGCCTCTCGGCCGTGCTTCCGCCGCAGGGCGAGGCGGCGCTACAGTCTGCGCCGATGCCTGGTGCCGCGACCCCGAGCACGCATTCGAGACGATCGACGTCGTCCTTCGCGCCCGCGAATCTCTTGCGGGATCCGGCGGCCGGCGTGTACGACGTGTCGCCGCGCGAGACGCCCGCGATGATCTTCCAGAACCCGGACGGCTCTACGCTGCTCTGGCTGCTCGAGAACGACGATCTGTCGCGACGCCTCGAGCGCCTGGACCGGTGGAGCTGATGCAGCTTGCAGGCGCGGGACTGACGCCGCTCGCAGTGGCCGCCGCGCTGGTGCTGGCCGGTCTCGCTCCGTTCGAGCTCCGAGCGCAGACGACGACGTCGCTCGGCCCGGAATCGGAGCGGGCGACCGAGGCGATTCCGCCGATCCCGCCGATCACGATTCGCATCGCGATCGCGACGGCGAGCGAGGAAGACGGAGCGCTCGATCCGGCCGCGCGCGACATCTACGAGCAGCTCCCGGCGAAGTACCACTCGATCCGAATGATCGAGGAGCGCACGATCGAGGTGCTCTTCGGCGAGCAGGCGCGGGTCGTGCTGCCGACCGGATCCGAGGTGCACCTGATTCCCGTCGCGGTTCACGGTGGGCAGCTCCATCTCCAGCTCGAGATGCCGGAGCTGCTGAACACGAGCATGCGCATGGCGAACAATCGCGCCTTCTACGTCGGCGGCGTTCCCTACCAGAACGGCACGCTCGTGTTCAAGCTGGTGCCGGAGTTCAGCGCTTACGTCGAGGCGCCCGCGGCCGGGCGCCCCGATCCGCCGGAGACGCGCAAGGCACGCAGCGACCGTTAGCGCGATCCGACTCGTGTAGACTCCTGCTCCGCGCGGATCGCGTGCGGGGGCGGGATGAACTTCGGTCTTTCGGACGAGCAGGAGCTGCTGCAGGAGGCGCTTCGCGGCTTCTGCGCGAACGAGTGTCCGCCGAACCGACTGCGCGAGCTCTTCGACGCCGCGAGCGGACACGACGCGTCGCTCTGGAAGGGGCTCGCGGAGCTCGGGGTCCTCGGCCTGATCGTGCCCGAGGCGTACGGAGGGGCGGGGCTCGAGCTGCTCGACCTCGCGCTCGTGGCCGAGGTCATGGGACAGGCCGCGCTGCCGGGACCGTTTCTCGGACACCAGCTGGTGTCGCTCGCGGTCGCGAGCGCCGGAAGCGAGGAGCAGAAGCGTGTCTGGCTGCCGCGGCTGGCCTCGGGCGAGGCGATCGGCACGGTCGCGCTGGCGGAGGATGCCGCCGCTTGGGAGCCCGAGAGCTTTCGCGCGCAGGTCCAAGGGAATCGCATCAGCGGCTCGAAGTGCTTCGTCCCGGGCGCCGCGGATGCGGACCTGTTTCTCGTCGGCGTCGCGGGAGGCGGGCTCGCGCTGGTCGAGCGCAAGGACGCGGGCGTCTCGATCGCGGACCAGAACGGAGTCGATCGCACGCGACCGATCTCGCGCGTCGAGCTTTCAGGGGCGCGCTGCGAGCCCCTGTCGGGCGGCGCGCAGACCGCCCGGCACGTGCGCGACGCGGGGCTCTGCGTTCTGGCGGCCGATGCGTTCGGCGCGGCCTCGAAGCTGCTCCAGATCACTCTCGCCTACACGGGAACGCGCCAGCAGTTCGGAAGCGTACTCACCCAGTTTCAGGCCGTGAAGCACCAGCTCGCGAACATGGCGACCGAGCTCGAGCCGACGCGCGCGCTCTGGTGGTACGCCGCGCACGCGTTCGACCAGATTGCGTCGGAGTCGGAGCGCGCGGCGGCGATCGCCAAGGCGCACGTCACGGACCGCGCGCTCGATGTCGCGCGCGGCGCGGTCGAGCTCCACGGCGGGATCGGCTTCACCTGGGAGTGCGACGTGCAGATCTGGTTCAAACGCCTGATGTTCGACCGGGCGTTCCTGGGAAACCCCGAGCTTCACCGCGAGCGCAGCGCGCGCCTCGCGGGCTGGTAGGTGCGCGATGGACCTTCGCCTGGGAGAGAAATACGAGGCGTTCCGCAGCGAGGTTCGCGCCTTTCTGCGCGAGCACTGGCCACTGCGCGGCGCCGACGCGCAGCTTGCACCGGAGCGGCAGGAGAAGCTCTTCCGCGAGCGCGCGCTCGCGCGCGGCTACGTGTACCGGGGCTTTCCGCGCCTCTACGGGGGATCCGAGCAGGCGCCGGATGCGCTGGAGGACATGATCCTCGACCAGGAGTTCCGCACCGCCGGCGCGCCGCGCGACATCCGCGGCATCGGGCCTGCGATGCTCGCTCCGACTCTTCTCGACTGCGGTAGCGAAGAGCAGCGCATACGCTTCATTCCGCCCACGCTGCGCGGTGACCTGCGCTGGTGTCAGGGGTACAGCGAGCCGGGAGCGGGGAGCGATCTCGCGGCGCTCTCCAGCCGCGCGGTTCTGGACGGCGACAGCTGGAGGATCGACGGCCACAAGATCTGGACCAGCGAAGCGCAGTCCGCCGACTACATGTTCGGCCTGTTCCGGACCGAGCCCGACGCTCCCAAGCACGCGGGCATCTCCTATCTGCTGATCGACATGCGCTCGAAGGGGATCGAGGTGCGTCCGCTGCGGCAGATGACCGGCGGCGCGGATTTCAACGAGGTCTTCTTCAGCGACGTGCGCATCCCGGCCGATTCGATCGTCGGGCGGCGCGGCGAGGGTTGGAAGGTCTCGCGCTCGACGCTGAAGCACGAGCGCAACTTGATTGGCGACCCGCGCTACCTGCGCAATTCCTTCGATTCGCTCGTGGAGCTCGCGCGGCGGTCGCAGAGAAACGGCCGTCCCGCACTCGAGGACTCGAGCGTGCGCCAGCGGCTCGCCGAGATCGAGGGCTACGTCTGCAGTCAGGAGTACTCCGGTCAGCGCCAGTTCTCGGCCGCGCTGCGCGGCCAGGAGCTCGCGACGCTGCTTCCGATCCTGATGAACAAACTCTACTCGACCGACGCGATGCAGCGGATCACGCGCCTCGCCTTCGACCTGCTCGGCGGCGACGGCCTGGTCGCGCCGGTGGCCGAGGAGTACGGGATGGCCTCGCAGCTGCGCACCTCGGGCGGCTGGGTCGCTCAGTACATGTTCGCGATCGCGAACTCGATCGCGGGCGGCGCTTCGAACATCCAGCGCAACATCATCGGCGAGCGCGGACTCGGGCTGCCGAGAGATCCGCGCGCGAAGTAGGGCTCGCGCTCGCGGCCGCGCCGGGCCAGTCGGGCGAGAATCGGGTCTCCCGGGTCCAGCCCGAGGTCTGCCAGCTCGCGCCGCTCTCGTCGATCAGGATGCCTTCGGCATCCGGCAGCGATTCGAGCAGCTCGATCCCGTCGCTCTCGCCCAGGATCAGCAGCGCCTTCGAGAGCGCCTCTGCGCGCGCGCCGTCCGCCGCCAGCGCCGCCGCGACACGCGCGCGTGTCAGCGGCTCTCCCGTTCTGGGATCGATCACGTGGCCGTAGCGACGCCCCGCGATCTCGGCGTACTGGCCGAGGCTCCCGGAGACCGAGATCGAGCGGTCGTCGAGCTGCGCGGTTCCCGCGAAGCCCCCGGAGGCGTCACCGAGCAGGATGCCCCAGCCGTCCCAGCCCACGGGCTTCCCGAGCGCGCAGATGCTGCTCTGGCCGAACGCGAGCAGCGCGCGGGAGATGCCGGCGTCGCGCAACTTCTCGGCCAGGCGGTCGAGCGTCCATCCTTTCGCGATCCCGCCGAGGTCGAGCATCGCGCCCGAGTGCCGGAGCTCCACCGTGCTCGCGGACCGATCGACCCCGACCCCCGCGGCGCCGACGCGGGACCGGGCGGTCGCCAGAGCCTCGGCCGAGGGCAGTTTTCCCGCGCGTTCGGCCTCGAGCCAGAGCGCGACCAGCGGGCCGATCGTCACGTCGAACGCGCCGCGGGTGAGCGCGGTGTACCCGATCGAGAGCTCCGTGAGATCGGCGAGGGGTGCCGCGACCGGGATCGGACCCGAGCCCGCGGCGCGGTTCAGCCGCGACAGATCGCTCGTCTCGTCGTGGCGCGAGAACATTCGCTCGAGCCGCGCGACCTCCGCGAAGAGCTCGGAGAGCTGTGCTTCGCCGCGCTCGCGTTCGGACACGCAGAGGCTGATCTCGAGGACGGTGCCCATCAGGTACCGGCCGTCGGAGACGGTCACGGGACAGAGCTGCTCCGGCTCCTCGTGCGGCGACGGACGCGCGCAGCCGGAGAGCGCCACGAGGGCGATCGCGGCCGCGAGTCGCCTCAATCCTCTCCGCTCCGATAGCGATCGTTCGTGCCGCGAAACGCCGACCAGAGCGAGAGCCCGATCAGTGCGGCCAGGCTGGTCTGCAGGGCGAGAAATCCCGCGATCTTCGCCCAGGCGAAGTGCGGGGACGCGAAGCGGACCAACCAGCCCGAGCCCTCGTCGACCAGCGCCGACACGAATGGCAGTGCGATCATCCACGCCTTGGCGCGATTGGCGAGCGGCACGAAGAGCACCAGGTGCGTGAGCACGAGCAGAAGCATTCCCATCGCGAAGAGATGGAAGTGACTGACCTCGAGCAGCCCCGCGTAACTTCGCGGCTCGCGGAACTGCTCCTCCGAGCCGAGGTAGTGCGCGACCACGGACTCCGGAGACAGCCCCATCCGGTCGAAGTAGAGCAGGGCATTGGAGACCCAGAGAAGTGCCACGTAGAGCGAGTAGAGCGCGATGATCACCTGGAGCAGGCGATTGCGGTTCATCTCTCCGGTGACCACGAACCTCAACTGGCGCTCCGGCTACTCGGCTGGATTCTGGCTCTCGAACAGGACCTGATATAGCGCGAGCGCGGTGCGGACGCTGCGCGTCACGGCGTGCGACGACAGGGTCGCCCCGGCGATGCTGTGGATTCCTCGCTTCAGGTGGAGATCCGGTCCGAGCTGCCGGCTCTCGATTCCCGCGAGCCAGCGCGCGGATGGCTGGTACTCGGTCGGCTCGTGGAACGCGAGGATGCGCAGCGAACGCACCGTGCCGTCCGGGGCGATCACGACCAGGAGCGCCTCCGGCAGCGTGCGCACGTTGCGTACGTCGATCACTGCAGCGCCGAGCAGCCGATCCGCGCGATACGCCAGATAGAGCGTCCAGATCTGCCGCTCGAGCGGAGCGGCCGCGAGCTCCTCGATCGACCGAGCCTGGTCTTCGGTCAGGACGAAGCTCTTCTCCTCGATCCGATCGGCGTCGGCGAAGGCTTCGCGAAGCGCTTCCTGCTTGCTCGCGTACACCGTCGCGCGTGCCTGCGGGACGGCCAGCGCAGAGAGCAGGGCGAACGCGGCGCAGCCGGCGAGCGCTCTAGAAAATGAGACCGAAGCCAAGGCTCACCTCGTCACGGCTGCTCTGCGCGAAGTCGTCGACCTTGCGGTAGTCGAGCTTCACGACCACGTTCGGGATCGGCTTGAACTGCAGACCCGGGATGTAGATGCGTTGCTTGTAGGCGCGATTCGCGCTGAATCCGCTCGGCACGTCGTTCTGCGTGTCGACGTACTCGAAGCGGAAGAACGGCTCGAGCGACATCTCGGAGCCGGGGAAGAACAGCGGAACGATGTCGTAGGCGATCTCTCCGTAGCCGCCGATCATGCGGCGCGCGACCACTGCGTTGCTGGCGCCGGACGCGGTCAGCAGGTTCGAAAGAGCTCCCGCGTCGGCGACGTGCGCCTGGGTCCAGAGAGCGCGCGCGGTGAGCGCCTGCCAGCGGTACTCGCCGTGCACCTCCCAGATCGTCGTGCGCGCGTCGGGAAGCGAGACGTCGGAGCCGGCGATCTCGATGTCCTGGTCCTGCCCGGAGTTGCCGGAGTAGAACGAGCTGCCGACCCGCATGCCCTCGAACAAGTCGAGGTCGAGGCGGCCGACCAGCGCGAGATCGTTCGCGATCGCCTCGCTTCCGCTCTGCCGGCCGCTGCGCAGCCCGCTGGACCTGAAGTCACTGGCGACCATGCCGTTCACCGCGTAGACCCGGTAGCTGAGCCGCTCGCCCAGGTTGCCGAAGATGCCGAGCCCGTTCTCGCGCCAGGTCGACGGGATGATCACGCGCTCCGGCGTGGGGCGGAACGTCGAGTAGTAGAACGGAGGCTCGTGGAACTCGTTCACGAAGCCCATCGGGATCAGGACCTCGCCGGCGCGGATGTTGAGCTCGGGCATGAGCAGGAAATCCAGCGTCGCGAACTCCACACTCACGGAGCCGTTCTCCGCCGTGGTGCCGTGTTCGAACTCGATCTCGGTGTTGAAGACGATCCAGTCGTTGAACTTGTAGCCGAGGTAGGCGACGACCCTCGTCATGTCCGCCTCGTCGTCGGCTCCCGAGTCCCGGCGCCGGTAGTAACCCTCCGCGTAGCCGCCGATCGAGAGGCCACGCGCGATGCCGTACACCTTCGAGGCGGCGGGACCCAGACCGTACTGGCTCTCCAGTCCGCCGGCAGGCTCGGGCGCCGCGACCTGCGTGCGCAGCGTCTCGAGCTCGGTCACGACCACGCCGAGCTTCCGCTTGAGCTCGGCGATCTCGTCGTCGCGCGCGATCTCGCGGTCGCTCGACTCCTGCGCCCCGCCCGTCGAGGCCCACGACACGCCCAGGAGCAGGATCAGTGCCGGACCATGAACCCACCGCTTCGGAAATCCCACGACGCCCTCCGCCATTCGAGACGACACTGATAATCGCTCTCAACGCGAACCTAACGGGGAGGTGGTCGGCGTGTCAAGAGAGCAGCGATTTCGGCGAGGTCCATGGACCGCGGATGGAGTGGTGTATCGTGGGCGCCGTGAAGCCACGGCGCCCGGCGCGAAGTCGACGGAGCCGCGGAACAGGACACCGCATGTCGCTCGAACTCACCCCACGCGCGCGCGCCGCCCGCACCTCGCCGATCCGCAGCATGACGGCGGAGTGCGCGCGCGTCGGCGGGATCAACCTGGCGCAGGGCGTCTGCGACACCCCGGTTCCAGAGCTGGTGCGGCGCGCGGCACAGGCGGCGATCGAGGACGGCGCGAACAGCTACTCGCGCTCCGAGGGGCTGCCGGAGCTGCGGCGCGCGCTCGCGGCGAAGATGCGCCGCGACGATCGGCTCGACTACGATCCGGACTCCGAGATCGTCGTGACCAGCGGGGCGACCGGCGCGTTCTACGTGGTCTGTCAGGCGCTTCTGCAGCCCGGCGACGAGGTGATCCTCTTCGAGCCGTACTACGGCTACCACCGCAACACGCTCGAGGCGCTCGGGGTCGTCCCGCGCTACGTGACGCTGCGCGGGCCGGACTTCGCGCTTCCGCTCGGCGAGCTCGAGATCGCGCTCTCTTCGCGAACGCGCGCGATCGTCGTGAACACGCCGGGAAATCCCTCGGGCAAGGTCTGCACCCGAGCCGAGCTCGAGGCGCTCGGCGCGATCGCGCGCGAGCGGGACGTCTTCCTGCTCACCGACGAAGTCTACGAGCACTTCGTGTACGACGGCCGCGAGCACGTGAGTCCTGCCTCGCTTCCCGGCCTGCGCGAGCGCACGATCACGATGAACGCGCTCTCGAAAACGTTCGCGGTCACGGGCTGGCGGATCGGCTGGGTCGCGGCGCCGCGTCGCTTCGCCGAAGCGTTCACACACCTGCACGATCTGGTCTACGTATGCGCGCCGACGCCGTTGCAGCTCGCCTGCGCAATCGGGCTCGAGCGTCTCGGTCCGGAGTACTACGCCGCGATCTCGGTCGAGTACCAGCGCAAGCGCGATCAGCTCTGCGAGGCGCTCGCAGCGGCTCGGCTCGCGCCGCTGCGGCCGCAAGGGTCCTACTTCGCGCTGGCGGACATCTCGCGCATGCCCGGCGCGAACGGGGACGAGCGCGCGCTCGCGCTGCTGCGCGAATGCGGCGTCGCCTGCGTTCCCGGGACGGCGTTCTGGCGCGACGGAGACGCGCACCGGCTGGGTCGCTTCTGCTTCGGCAAGACCGACGCCGATCTCGCCGAAGCCTGTCGTCGGCTCAGAAACCTGCAGGTTTGACGGTTTCTGCGGGCTCGACTAGAGTCCGGCCGCTCCCACCCGACCCGAGGTCTGCTTGGCCCCCTGCACCCGCGAAGCCGTTCTGCGCGCGCCGCGCTCGCGCCGGACACAGGAGCAGCGCAGTGCGGACACGCGCACGCGACTGCTCGACGCGACGGTCGCCTCGCTGGTCGAGGTCGGCTACGCGGCGACGACGACCACGGAGGTCTGCGCGCGCGCCGGCCTCTCGCGCGGTGCGCAGCTGCACCACTTCCCCACGCGCGCGGATCTGGTCGTCCATGCCGTGGCGCACCTGGCGAAGCGCCGCGCGGACGAGGTGCGCCGGGATCTCGAGCCCCGTGACGCCGCGCCGGATCGGCTCGAACGTGCGCTCGACGCGCTCTGGGCGAGCTTCTCGGGTCCGCTCTTCTACGCGTCGCTCGAGCTCTGGGTCGCCTCGCGCAGCGACGCGCAGCTCCGCGCGAGCCTGGTGCGCTTCGAGCGCGGCGTCGGGCGCGAGATGGCGAAGCTCTGGCGCGAGCTGGCCGGCTCCGAGGCCACGAAGGCGCCGCACTTCGAGGACCTTCTGGAGCTGAGCTTCCACATCATGCGCGGAATGGCCCTGCAGCGGATCCTTCGCGACGACGACACCGAGCGGCGACGGCTCTTCGAGCTCTGGAAGCGCATGGTGTACGCGTGCCTCGAATCCCCCGTACAGAAGGAGAGAAGGCGATGAGCGAGATTCGTTTCGATGGACGGGTCGCCGTGATCACCGGCGCAGGAGGCGGCCTCGGAAAGACCTACGCGCTCGAGCTCGCCCGTCGCGGCGCGCACGTGGTCGTGAACGACCTCGGCGGCGCTCCCGATGGCAGCGGCAAGTCGACCTCGATGGCCGACGTGACCGTGAACGAGATCAAGGCGGCCGGCGGGCAGGCCGTCGCGAGCTACGACTCGGTCGCGACGCCGGCGGGAGGCGAGGCGATCATCAAGAAGGCGATCGACTCGTTCGGCCGCGTCGACATCGTGATCAACAACGCGGGCATCCTGCGCGACAAGAGCTTTTTGAAGCTCGAGCCGCAGGACCTCGAGATCGTTCTCGACGTGCACCTGAAGGGCGCCTTCTACGTCTCGCAGCCGGCCTACCGCGTGATGAAGGAGCAGAACTACGGCCGCTTCCTGTTCACCGCTTCGGCCGCCGGCATCTTCGGGAACTTCGGCCAGACCAACTACGGCGCCGCGAAGATGGGGCTGGTCGGGCTGTCGAACGTGCTCGCGGTGGAAGGCGCGAAGAACGGCATCAAGTCGAACGTGATCGCGCCGATCGCGCGCACGCGGCTGACCGAGAACCTGCTCGGCCCGATCGCGAGCGCCCTCGACCCGTCGACGGTGATGCCGCTCGCCTGCTATCTGGTCTCGGAAGCCTGCGAGCTCTCGCACGAGGTCTTCTCCGTCGGCGGCGGGCGCTTCGCACGCGTCTTCGTCGGCCTCGCACCGGGCTGGTTCGCGGGCAAGGGCAAGGTCGTCTCGCTCGAGGACGTGCGCGACAACCTGGGACGGATCATGGACGAGAAGAACTACATCGTGCCCAAGAGCGTCGGCGACGAGATGCGTCTCATCGCCAAAGACCTGCTGGGATAGGAGTCGAACATGCCGATCGATCTCGAGAAAGCGCGCGGAGCGAAGCTCGCCACCACGACCGGCGAGTGGGGCCAGGACCAGGTGATCCTCTACCACCTCGGAATCGGGGCCGGGACGGCCCGACCGACCGATCCGAAGGAGCTGGAATACACCTACGAGAAGAACCTGAAGGTGTTGCCGAGCTACGGGGTGATCCCGGTCTTCGGCGCGGTCGGCGGCATGGCCGGCGTGCCCGGCATCCAGATCAACTTCGCGCTCGTGCTGCACGGCGAGCAGGACATCGAGATCCACCGCCCGATCCCGGTGCGAGCGAAGATCGAGAGCGCGGGCCGGATCGCGGGAATCTACGACAAGGGCAAGGCCGCGCTGATCGTGATCGAGGTCGAGACCCGCGAGGTCGGTGGGGACAAGCTCTTCACCAACCGCTTCTCGATCTTCGCGCGCGGCGAGGGCGGCTTCGGCGGGGACGCGGGCCCCAAGGCCGGGAACGACGCACCGTCGCGCGCGCCCGACGCGGTGGTCTCGTCGCCGACGCTTCCGCACCAGGCGCTGCTGTACCGCCTGTCCGGCGACAAGAATCCGCTGCACGCGGATCCCGACTTCGCCAAGCTCGGTGGCTTCGACAAGCCGATCCTGCACGGACTCTGCTCCTTCGGGATCGTCTGCAAGGCGGTCGTCGACGAGCTGCTCGGCGGGGACGTGAAGCGCGTCGCGCGCTACCAGGTGCGATTCGCGGGCGTCGTCTTCCCGGGCGAGACGATCGAGACTTCGATGTGGCGCGAGGGGAACAAGATCCTGATCGCGGCCAAGACCAAGGAACGCGGCACGCCGGTGATCAGCAACGCCGCCATCACGCTTCGAGACTGAGAGGTACACGAAAATGGGTCGGAAGGTGTTCGTGGTCGGCGTCGGCATGACGAAGTTCGAGAAACCCGGTTCCAAGGCCTGGGACTACCCCGACATGGGTCGCGAGGCGGGACAGAAGGCGCTGGCCGATGCCGGCATCCCCTTCGACGCCGTCGAGCAGGCGGCCGTGGGCTACTGCTACGGCGACTCCACGGCCGGCGAGCGCGCGTTCTACGAGCTGGGGCTCTCCGGAATTCCCATCTACAACGTGAACAACAACTGCTCGACGGGATCGACGGCGCTGTTCATGGCCAAGCAGCTCGTCGAGGGCGGCCTCGCCGAGTGCACGATGGCGCTCGGCTTCGAGAAGATGGAAAAGGGTTCGCTCGGCGTGAAGTACACCGACCGCACCACGCCGATGGACAAGCACTTCAAGCTGATGGTCGAGCAGCGCGGCTTCGCCAAGGCGCCCGCCGCGCCGCAGATGTTCGGCAACGCCGGTCTGGAGCACAACGAGCGCTACGGCACCACGCCGCTGCACTTCGCGAAGATCGGCTGGAAGAACCACAAGCACTCGGTGAACAACCCGTACTCGCAGTTCCAGGACGAGTACACGCTCGAGCAGATCCTCGCGGCTCCGCAGGTCTACGGTCCGCTCACGAAGCTGCAGTGCTGCCCGACCTCGGACGGCGGCGGCGCGGCGGTGCTGGCGAGCGAGGACTTCGTGCACAAGCACGAGCTCGAGTCGAAGGCGGTCGAGATCCTCGGCATGGCGATGGCGACCGACATGCCGAGCACCTTCGACGAGAAGAGCATGATCAAGCTGGTCGGCTTCGACCTGACCAAGAAGGCGGCCGAGAAGGTGTACGTGCAGTCGGGTCTCGGTCCCGAGAACGTCGACGTCGTGGAGCTGCACGACTGCTTCTCGTGCAACGAGCTGATCACCTACGAGGGCCTCGGTCTCTGTCCGATCGGGAAGGCCGGCGAGTTCGTCGATTCCGGCGCGAACACCTACGGCGGCAAGGTCGTCGTGAATCCGTCGGGCGGGCTGATCTCGAAGGGGCATCCGCTCGGCGCCACGGGGCTGGCGCAGTGCGCCGAGCTCAACTGGCAGCTTCGCGGCGAGGCGGAGAAGCGCCAGGTCGCGGGCGCGAAGGTGGCGCTGCAGCACAACCTGGGCCTCGGCGGCGCGGCGGTGGTCGCGATGTACCGCAAGGCGCGCTTCGTCTGATGCGTGGACGACAGGCGGTCTGACCCAGAGCTCGACGACCCGTCCGATCCCGAGATCGGTGCCGGGGCGAACCCGGCGGGAGCGGTCGCCGCCGCGGCCGGTGCGCCGACGCGTGACGAGCTGCGTCGGCGCACCGATCGCGACATCCTCCGGCTCGCCTGGCCCGCGATCGTCTCGCAGGTCCTCGCGAGCGCCGTCTCTCTGATCGACATCGGGATGCTCGGCCGGCTCGGCACCGACGCGCTGGCCGCCGTCGGCTACACCTCGCAGTTCTTCCAGCTCGCGCAGGCCGCGCTGCTCGCGCTCTCGGTCGCGTGCGTGGCGCTGATGGCCCGCGCTCTAGGCGCGGGCGAGCCCGAGCGCGCGCGCGGAGCGCTCGCGGCGTCGCTAGTGCTCGCACTAGGCTCTGCGGCCGCGATCTGCGTGGTCTCGATCGTGTTTCCGGCGTTCCTGCTCGGCGCGCTGAACGCCGATCCCGCCGTGATCGAGCGAGCCGTGCCTTACTTCAGGCTCACGCTCGGCTCGACACTTCTGCTCGCCGTGACGCTGACGATCGAGAGCGCATTCCGCTCGGCGCGAAACACGACCATGCCGCTCTTGATCGCGGGCGTGGTCACGGTCGTGAAGCTCGGACTGAACTGGCTCTTGATCTTCGGAACGTTCGGATTTCCTCGGCTCGATCTGGTCGGCGCCGGGATCGCCACGCTTCTCTCGCAGCTCGTCGGCGTCCTGCTCTTCATCGCAGCGGCCAGCAGGCGCGATCGGCCCGAATCGGAGGCGGTCCGGCTGCGCCGCGCGGACTTCGCGAAGGTGCGCGAGGGGCTGCCCGAGACCGTACGCGTCTCCTGGCCCGCGCTCGGCGAGCGCGTGCTGCTGAACGGCGCGCTGCTGATCTACTTCTGGGTGCTCTCGGACTACGGACCGGTCGCGATCGCGGCCTACACCGTGGGAGTCCGCCTGCTCTCGTTCTCGTGGATCCCCGGTGTGGGCATCTCCATCGCGGCCTCGACGCTGGTCGGCCAGGCGCTCGGCGCAGGAGACGTGCGGCTCGCCGCCCGCGCGGGCTGGCGCAGCGCGCGCCTCTCGCTGCTCGTGTCGCTGGTGCTCTTCGTCGTGTTCGCGCTGCTGCGCAAGACGCTCGCCGAAGGGTTCACCGACGATGCCGAGGTGATCGCGGCGCTGGAGCCGTTCATGCTCCTGCTCGGAATCGCGCAGCCCTTCCTCGGCGTGCACTTCACGCTCGCCGGTGCGCTTCGCGGCGCGGGCGACACCGTGACACCGCTCTGGTCCGCGACGCTCGGCAACTGGGTCTTCCGAGTACCGCTGGCGATGCTCGTCGCGAAGGTCTTTCACGCGGACGTCGTCTGGGTCTGGGGGACGCTGGTCTTCGATCACGTGACGCGCGCGATCTGGCTCGCCTGGGCGTTCCGCCGCGAGCGCTGGGCGCTGAACCTGGGCGCGGGGCTGGGCAAAGCGCGCCGACCAGGCGCACACTGAGACAGGAGGCGTACGATGCCAGAGCACGACTGGAAGAAGATCCTCTCGCCCGAGGCGTTCGCGGTGCTCTTCGAAGAGGCGACCGAGCGGCCCGGCTCGAGCCCGCTCCTCGCCGAGAAGCGCCGCGGCCAGTTCGTCTGCGGGGCCTGCTTTCTGCCGCTCTTCTCCTCGGAGTCGAAGTACGAGAGCGGTACCGGCTGGCCGAGCTTCTTCGAGCCCGTCGCCGGAAACGTCGCGACCAAGCGCGACTGGAAGCTGGTCCTGCCGCGCACCGAGTACCACTGCGCGCGCTGCGGCGGACACCAGGGGCACGTCTTCAACGATGGCCCGCAGCCGACCGGCCGCCGCTACTGCAACAACGGGGCCGCGCTGTGCTTCGTTGCCGAGGGCGAGCCCCTGCCCGAGGAGCGAAAGCCCGGATGACCGAGCCCGCGGCGGACGAGCGCCTCGAGGTCGATCTGCGCGCGCGCGAACGGCGCGTCTACGACCGCCTGCGCGCGCGGGTCGTCGAGGCCGAGCCCGGCGCGAGCGCGGGCGTGCGCGACCTGCTGCTCTTCCTTCCCGACCTGGTCGTCCTGTTGCTGCGGCTGGTGCGCGACCCGCGCGTCCCGGCGGGCGCGAAGGCGGTCGCGCTGCTCGGCGTCGGCTACGCACTCTCGCCGATCGATCTGGTCCCCGAGATCCTGTTCGGCCCGCTCGGCTTTCTCGACGATCTCCTGATCGCGACCGCATCCGTCTCGTGGGTCGTGAACCACGTGCATCCGGATCTCGTGCGCGCGCACTGGTCCGGATCCGGCGACGTGCTCGACGTCGTGAAGTCGGTGCTCGGCTGGTCCGAGAAGCTCGTCGGCAAGACGCTCTCGCGCTTGATCGGATTGCGCGAGAAGAGCTGATCGGCGGCGCTTCGAGCGCGCGGCGGCTAGCGGAGCTTCGCGCCGATGGGCAGGAAGCCGGCGTCGCCGAGCAGCTCCTGGCCGACCGGCCCCAGCGCCAGCGCCCGGAAATCCGCCGCGGCGCGCGGCTCCGCCGGCTCGCGCGCCGCGGAGATCGAGTAGAGCGCGGGAGTGTTCTGCTCGCTCGGCACGTCGATGCGCTGCACGCCGCTGCCGGCGCCGGCGAAGCTCGTCGCGTAGACGATTCCGGCGTCCGCTTCCCCGGCTGCGACCTTCGCCAGCACCTCATCCGCCGTAGCGGCTTCGACAGCCGGATCCGGCGCGAGCTCGAGCCGCGACAGCACCCAGCGGGAATGGCGACCGATCGACGACGTGCGCGCGCCCAGCGCCAGGCGCAGGTCTTTGCGGCCCAGGTCGGCCAGGCCCTGCACCTGCTTCGGATTGCCGCTCGCGACGGCGATCGCGACGCGGTTTCGGGCGAGCTCGGCCGGGCTGCCGACGGCGGTGTGGCCCGCCGAGGTGATCCGGGCCATCACCGAGCTGTCGCCCACCGCGATCACGTCGCAGCGCTCTCCTGCGTTCATCGCGGCGAGAAGCTGCGTGCCGCCGTCGAAGTGCAGCGTGACGCTCGCGCCCGGGTGCTCCTGCTCGTAGCGTCGGGCGATCGCCTCGAACGCGCGGCGCAGCGAAGCGGTCGCGCAGACCGCGAGAGTGTGCGGGCCCGAGGGCGCCTCGATCGCCGCGCCCGGCGCCGCCGGATCGGAAGCCGGGGAGGTTTCGCCTCCACATGCGCAGAGCAGCAGCAAGGTCGGGAGCGTGCCTCGCACGAGCGGTCCGAGTGCGCAGCGGGCGGAGCGGCTCGTCATCGGTCGAGCAGGTCCTCTCGCTCGGCCGCGCGGAACACGGCGCGCAGGCGCTCGAAGTCGGCGGGCGTGAACGGCCGGTACGAGCTGTCGCCCCGCTCGCGGAAGAACAGCGGATCGCGCACACGGCGCGGATCGAAATGCACCTTCTTCAAATTGCGCACGAGCACCTTCTGCGTGCCCGTGTACTCGAAGTCCGGGACGATCCGCACGAAGTCGGGGAACCACTTGCGGTCCATCCCGCCGTCGCGGATCTGTCGCTCGCAGAACTCGAAGAACTCCTTCGGGTCGAAGCTCGCGCCCTCGCGGAGCTTCAGCGCCGTCATCAGGAGCTCGTCGGAGACCGCGCACGGAACGCCGTAGGCGGCCGCGAGCGGCACGTCCGGATGCTCGGAGAGCAGACGGGCGACCTGCAGCGCGGAGAAGTTCTCGCCGTCCTTGCGGATCCAGTCGTCGGTGCGACCGTCGAAGAACAGGTAGCGCTTGCCGTTGCGCACGAGCACGTGCCCGAGATCGCCCGAGTGGTAGACGCCGTCGCGGTACTTGGAGCTGTTCGCGTCCGGGTTGTCGAAGTAGCCCTGGAACAGCCCGGTCTCGGGGGCCTTCCGGCAGATCTCGCCGACCGCGGCGTCGTAGTTCACGATCTTGCCCTCGGCGTCGAGCTCCGCAGGCGCGCACTCGCCGCCGCGCTCGTCGAGGATCTTCACGTTGGGGTCGGTGATCTCGCCGACGCTTCCGCGCGGATCGCCCATGCGCCGGAAGGTGCTAATCGCCGCCTCGGTCGAGCCGTAGAGCTCGAACATGTCGTCGAGACCCAGCCAGGCCGTGAACTTGTCGATGTCGACCGGCGAGGCGCCGTTGCCGATCGCGAAGCGAAGCCGGTTGCGCGCGTTCTCGGTCACCTCGCGCCGGATGCGCTCGGGATCCCCGCCGTGCTCCTTCTCGATCGCAGCGAGCACGTAGTGGACCGGCTCGCCCACGTAGTTCCACATGCTGACGCCGTACTCGAAGCAGTCGGGCACGAATCGGCTGCCGCTGAAGCGCTCGCGCAGTCCCATTCCGCCGCCGACCCAGAAGCAGGGCATGAGCCCGACGAAGAGCGAGTTCGAGTGGAACAGCGGCATGCACGCGTAGCCGATGTCGTCGCGGTGCATTCCGGTGTTCATCGACACGCCGACGCCCGTCGCGCAGAGCTTGAAGTGGTTGTTGATGATGCCCTTGGGCAGGCCCGTCGTGCCCGAGGTGTAGATCACCATCAGGTTGGTCTGCGGCGTGACGACGACGTCGGGGTAGGGCCGCGCCGCCTCTGCCGGGCCGACCTCCGCGTCGAGGCATCTTCGCAGCTCCGAGAGCGTGACGATGTTCTCGCGCGCCACGGTTCGCAGCTCCGCGCGCACGCGGTCGACCTCGGGCAGGAGCTTGTCGTCGACGACGAGCAGACGAGAGCGCGAGTGATTGACGACCCCCGCCAGAACCTCCCCGCGCAGGCCCGTGTTGATGCCGAAGAGGGTCGCGCCCGCGATCCCGCAGCCGCCGAAGAGCGCAACCAGCTCCAGGTGGTTCTCGAGCAGCATCGCGACGTGCGGCGGCCGCTTCTCGTCGCTCGCGCCGAGCCTCCCCAGCACGAAGTGCGCCACTCGCGTCGCCTCGTCGCGGAAGCGCCGGTAGCTCCAGCGCCGCGCGTCGTGCATCAGGAAAACCTTGTCCGCGGTCTCGGGGTGCTCGGCGCGCACGCGGATCTGCTCGCGGAGGGTGAGTTCGGCCGGGGGAAACGAGATCGGTGTCTGGCTCATGGGTCGCCGATCTTACCGTAAGATCACCGGATGCCGAAGATCGACCGCCTGCTGCAGCTGATGGCTCGTCTGCGCGACCCGGCGGGCGGCTGCCCGTGGGATCTCGCCCAGAGCTTCGCGACCATCGCGCCGTACACGATCGAGGAGGCCTACGAGGTCGACGACGCGATCCGCAGAGCGGCCTGGCCCGAGCTCTGCGACGAGCTCGGGGACCTGCTGCTCCAGGTCGTCTTCCACGCGCAGATCGCGCGCGAGGCTGGGCTGTTCGACTTCGACGACGTGGTCGAAGCGATCTCGGCCAAGCTCGTGCGCCGGCATCCGAACGTCTTCGGCGACGCGCGCGTCGAGACGGCCGCGGAGCAATCGCTCGCCTGGGACGCGCACAAGGCCGCCGAGCGCGAAGCCCGCGGCGTGGACGACCTGGACGCCGTGCCGCGCGCTCTCCCCGCGCTGATGCAGGCCGCAAAGCTCGCGCGCCGCGCGGACCGCGCCGGGCGGCGGTCGCGCGAGGGCGAACCGATCGGCGCAGCGGACGAGACGGCGGTGGGCGACGCGCTCTTCGAGCTCGCTCGCGGCGCCGCGCTTCGCGGCATCGATCCGGAGACCGCGCTGCGCAGGGCCTGTGAGCGCTTCCGCGCCCGAGCGCCGCGCGGCTAGGTTAGGATCGCGGCGATGCTCGACGGCCTGCGCGTTCTAGATCTGAGCGACGAGCGGGGTCTGCTCTGCGGCCAGATCCTCGCGGATCTCGGCGCCGACGTGATCCTGATCGAGCCGCCGTCGGGATCTCCCGCGCGCCGGCTCGGTCCGTTCCTCGGGGACGCGCGCGATCCCGAGCGCTCGCTCTTCTTCTGGGCCTACGCGCGCGGCCGGCGCGGCGTGGTGCTCGACCTCGACAGCGTCGACGGACGCGCGCGCCTGCGCGAGCTCGCGCGCCGAGCGGACTTCCTGATCGAGTCGTGGGCGCCGGGCCGGATGCGGGAGCTCGGTCTCGACCACGAGAGCCTCGCGCGCGACAACCCCGCGCTGATCGGCGTCTCGATCACGCCGTTCGGGCAGGACGGTCCGAAGTCCGGCTACGTTGCAACGGACCTGATCGCGATGGCGTCGGGCGGGCCCCTGTACCTGACCGGAGACGCCGACCGTGCGCCGCTTCGCGTCTCCGCGCCGCAGGCCTTCCACTTCGCGGCGGCCGAGGCGGCGATGGCGGCGCTCGTGGCGCATTTCGAGCGCGAGCGCTCCGGTCGCGGCCAACACGTGGATGTGTCGGCCCAACAGGCGCTCGGGCTCGCGACGCTGTACCGGATCCTGGACGCGCCCTGGGGGCAGGCGCCGGCGGAGCGCAGCTCCGGCGGGCTGCAGCTCGGCAAGCTCTTCATGCGCATGCGCTTCCCGACCCGCGACGGCTGGGTGGTGCTCGGCCCGGGCTT
>Ga0194127_10000828_pt1 | contig 48166 bp, 42 predicted proteins | sample TA2KigC100mmetaG_FD_148624 | JGI IMG/M metagenome (GOLD analysis project Ga0194127, IMG submission 148624) | Freshwater microbial communities from Lake Tanganyika, Tanzania - TA2015036 Kigoma Deep Cast 100m | ecosystem: Environmental > Aquatic > Freshwater > Lake | place: Tanzania: Lake...
TTTTCTGGCCGCGCTTGGGCTCGGGGGCGCGGCGCTGGCGCCGACGCTGCCGCTCTATTTTTTGGCGTGGGCGGTACTCGGCTTCGCCATGCGCTTCATGCTCTACGAGGCCGCGTTCGCGACGCTCGCCTCGGCCGGCGGCGCGGACGCGCGACGCGCGATTTCGGTGCTGACGCTCTACGGCGGCCTCGCCACCACGGTGTTTTGGCCATTGGGGGCTGAACTGCTCGCCGCCTTCGGCTGGCGCGCGACCTTCGGGATCTACGCCGCGCTCAATTTGTTCGTCTGCCTGCCGCTGCACGCGCTCTTTCTGCCAAAGTCGGCTCCGACGGTCGCGATGTCCGAAAAGACCGCCGCTGCGGCCGATAGCGGAGCCGGTCTGCTGGTCGGGCGTGAGCGTACGGTCGCGGTGATCGGGCTGACGCTCGCCTTCGTGCTGCTGATGTACGTCAATTCGGCGCTATCGGCCCACGCCGTCGATATCTTGATCGCGTTCGGGCTCTCCCACGACGCGGCGGTCATGGCCGCGTCCTTGAAAGGTATCGGTCAGGTGACGGGCCGGGTATGGGAAATCGTTTTCGGCGGCGCGCTGCATCCGCTGACGCTGACCATGATCGCTATCGGGCTCACGCCGCTGGCCCTGGTCGCGGTGTTGCTGCCGTTCGGGCTTGTCGCCGGTTTCGCGTTCGCGTTCGGCCAGGGCGCTTCCAACGGCCTCGTCACCATCGCGCGCGGGGTGGCGCCGCTGGTGCTGTTCGGCGCGGCCGGCTACGGCGCGCTGATCGGCGCCATGACCGTGCCGGTGCTGATGGCGATCGCGCTCGCGCCCGCGCTCTATGCCGTAATCGTCGAAGCGTGGGGGCACGAAGCCGCCATGCTCTCCAACATCGTCGCTGCGACGGTGGGGTTCGCGATCGTCGTCTGGTTGGCGCGCCGGGTACGGCGGCGAACCGGCTAGGCCTTGCCGACGTAGGTGAACCCGGCCCCCTGCACCGCGACACGCACGGCGTCGACGGCGACGACGTCATCGACCGTCACCGTCTTGGCGGCGAGGTCGACCGCGACTTTGGCTTTTGGCGCGGCGGCCTGAATCGCCTTGGTCACGGCGTTGGCGCAACCCTGGCAGGTCATGCCGTCGATTCGGTAAGTGGACATGGGCGTTTCTCCTTTGCTGTGTTCGGTTCAACGTTGGACCGTACGCGCGCCTTCTGGGGCGCGGGCAACCGCGCTCGCGGGTACGAGAACCAAGCCCTTGGCGTCGAGGGTCGGCAGCCACGCGGCGAGCGCGTCCAAGGTCCGGTCCTTGGGATGTCCGATGGCAATGGCTTGGCCGTGGCGGCGCGCGAGGGTTTCCAGTTCCTTGAGCCGGGCCTCCGCCTCGCCCGCGCGGTCCTCGGCATCGAGGAAAACATTGCGCTCCTCGAACGGCACGCGATGGCGCTGGGCCAAGTCGGCGGCGACAGTCTTGCCCGAGGTGCGGGAATCCAGGAACAGCAACCCCCGCCGTCCCACTTCCTCCATCACCACATTCATGCCGTCGATGTCGCGGGTGAAGCGGCTGCCCATGTGGTTGTTGATGCCGACGTAGCCTTCGAAACGGCCGAAGCCCCAGATCAGGCTCTTGCGGATTTCCTCGGCGCTCTGGCCGACGAGCAGGACATTGGGGCCGGGATCGACGGACTTGTCGTTGGGCTCCATCGCCACGTGCAGCATCAGCTCGTGGCCGTTGGCGCGGGCGGCACGGGTCTGTTCGGGGAGATCCTGGGCATAGGTGAGAAAAGAGAGCGTGAGCGGCCCGGGCAGGAGCGCGGCGCGGGCCGAGCGCGCGCGGTCTATACCCAAGTCGTCGATGACCACGACCACGCGCGGCTTGCCGTGGGCCTCGGGTGCCGGTTGGGCGTAACGTCGCCACGGCGGCAGTGACGGATCGTCGGGCACGGCCGGGAGCGCGCGCGCCGCCGGTCGTGATGTCGGCACATAGGTGCGCCGCACCTCGCGCGCAAGCGCTTCTTCGTAGGCGTGTCCCTTTTCGCGCACGCCGTCGTCGTCGGGCAGGATCGGCTTGTCCGGCGCCGTCACCAGCATCGAGGGCGGCCGCTGGGTCAGATACCAAGGCACCGGCCGCGCGCCCGCGTCGGCGCGCACCGGTTCGGGCTCGGGGCGCGCTTGTTGCCACAGCCACGCCGCGCCGGCCACGATCGCGAGCGCGGCGGCGGCCAACGCCCACCGCGTTAGGCGGCGCGAACCGGATTTGCGCCGCAATGTGTTCATGTCTTCTCCGGTGCGGACGCGATGTCGGCGAGGATCGGGCAATCGGGCCGGTGGTCGCCGTGGCAGCGCGCGGCGAGCGCCAGGATCGTTTCGCGCATGGTCTTCAGCTTCGCGATCCGTTCGTCGAGCGCCTGCGCGTGTTCAAGGGCGAGCGCCTTCACGTCGGCGCTGGCCCGGTTCTTGTCCCGCCAGAGCGCGAGCAGCTTGGCGACCTCGTCGAGCGAAAAACCGAGATCGCGGGCGCGGCGGACGAAGCGCAAAGTCTCGATCTCCTTTTCGCCGTAGCGGCGGTAACCGTTGTCGGCGCGCGGCGCCGGCGGCAGGATGCCGATGCTCTCATAATAACGAATGGTCTTGGCGGGCACGCCGGTCGCTTGGGCGCACGCGCCGATATCGAGAGGCGTTGCGAGCGTATCCATCGTCTGTCCTTTCCTAGCGTTGCGGGCGCCAGCGGCGCAGCAACAGCGAACTGACGACCACCGAAACGCTGCTCATGGCCATCGCCGCTCCGGCGATCACCGGTGTCAGCAGCCCGAGCGCGGCGGCCGGGATGGCGACGATGTTGTAAATAAATGCCCAGAACAAGTTCCAGCGGATTCGCGACGAGGTCGCGCGCGAGATGTCGATCGCGTCCGCCACCAGCCGGGGATCGCCGCGCATCAGGGTCACGCCGGCGGCGTGCATGGCGACATCGGTGCCCGAACCCATGGCGATGCCGACATCGGCGGCGGCAAGCGCGGGCGCGTCATTGACACCGTCGCCGACCATGGCCACCGCGTTCCCCCCGGCGCGAATCTTCGCCACTTCGTTCGCCTTGTCGCCGGGCAAGACCTCCGCGCGCAACGATTCAATTCCGATCCGTCCGGCGACGGCGCGTGCGGTACGCGCATTGTCGCCGGTCAGCATGACAGGCTCGATTCCCTTCGCCTTGAGCCGGATAACGGCCTCGGCGGCGGTTTCGCGCGGCGCGTCGCCAATGCCGATCAGACCGAGCGCGCGCGACGAGTGGGTATCGGCGATCCAGATGGCGGTGCGGCCCTCGGTCTCGATCGTTTGGGCCGCCGGCTCGAGCGCGTCGATGGCGACGCCCAGTTCGTTCATCAGCCGGCGGCTGCCGATGGCAATGGCGCGCCCGGCGACAGTGGCGCGCAGGCCCCGGCCGGGAAGAGCGACAAAATCCTTGGGCTCGGCCAGCGCCAGTCTCGCCTCGACTGCTTTCGCCACTACGGCGCGGCCGAGGGGGTGTTCGCTGCCGCGCTGGGCCGAAGCGGCCAAGTGCAGCAGCGCGTCCGGGTCTTCGCCGCCGGCGGGAACGATTTCGAAAACCTTAGGCTTGCCTTCGGTCAGGGTTCCGGTCTTGTCGAAGACGACCGTGCCGATTGCCTTTGCCCGTTCCAACGCTTCGGCGTCCTTGATCAAAATGCCACGACGCGCGGCGAGCCCGGTTCCGACCATGATCGCGGTCGGCGTCGCCAAGCCGAGCGCGCACGGGCACGCGATTACCAGCACGGCGACGGCATTCAAAATCGCCGCTTCGATTCCGGCTCCGGCCATCAGCCAACCAACCGTCGTAACGGCCGCGATGACGACGACTATGGGCACAAAGATCGCCGCGACCCGATCGACGAACCGCTGGATCGGCGCCTTGCTTGCCTGCGCGTTCTGAATCAGGGCGATAATACGCGCGATGGTCGATTGCACGCCGACCTTGGTCGCGCGCACCCGCAGCAATCCGCTGCCGTTGATCGACCCGCCGGTAACTTTGTCGTCCGGGTTTTTGGCGACAGGCAGACTTTCGCCGGTTATCAGGGATTCGTCGATTTCGCTGACGCCCTCGATCACCACGCCATCGACCGGCAAGCGTTCGCCCGGGCGGACGACGACAACCTCGCCGCTCGCGACCGACGCGGCGGGCACCTCAACCTCGATTCCATCCCGAACAACCCTCGCCGTTTCCGGTCGAAGCTTCATCAGGGCGCGCACCGCCGCGGTGGTCGAATGCATGGCGCGGGTTTCAAGGAACTTGCCGAGCAGGATCAGGGTGATGACCACCGTCGCGGCCTCGAAATAAAGTTCCTCGGGTCCTGCCGGTTCGGGCCGGAACATCAGCCAGACGCTGAGGCCGTAGGCGGCGAGCGTCCCCAGCACCACCAGCAAGTCCATGTTGCCGGTTCCGGCGCGCAGCGACCGCCACGCGGGACCATAAAAACGCGCTCCGGCGCCGAACTGGACGACGCTGGCGAGGCCAAGCTGCACCCAAGCGGGAAACAAAAACAGGTGCGTGTCGGTGACGGCGCCGATCATGTGCGCGACGAACGGAACGGTAAGGATCGCGGCGAGCATGAAGGTCCACCCTTCCCGCCGCACCCGTTCGCGCACTTTCGATTCGTCGTCGGCGACATCGATCTGCGCGGGTGCGACGGTGGCGCCGTAGCCTGCCTTGACAACCGCTTGCAGCAGGTCGGCGACGGCGGCGTCGTTTTGGACCGCGACGCGGGCCTCATTGGTCGCCAGATTGACCTCGGCGCGGCGGACGCCGGGAACGGCGCCCAACGCCTTCTCGACCCGGGCGACGCAGGAGGCACAAGTCATCCCTTCGATCGCGAGCGTATAAAGACTCGCCTCGGCGGGTTCAAAGAGGTCCTTTTGGGTCACGGCGTCGGGCATGGCGGTAAACCTTACAGTTAACTGTAACGTTGATATGGCCCCTCCGGGGTACCCCGGTCAAGGGGTGAAAAATGCGATTCCGCCTGATTTTTGCTTTCCCCGGCTTGCCCTGCGGGGGGTATCAACCCACCGGCACGTCCCCCGCCCTGTACGCACCGCATGTCCGCACCCGCGCCCGCCGCTTCCGGCGACGGCTTGGCCGCACCCGCCAGGATCGCGTCTTCCGGCGTCGGCGCGCTCATGTTCACGGCGCTCGGCGTCGTGTTCGGCGATATCGGAACCAGCCCGCTCTACGCCATCAAGGAAACGTTCGCCGGCGCGCACCCTTTGCCTATCGATCGCATGCACGTGCTGGGGGTGCTCTCGCTCGTCTTCTGGTCCGTCACCTGCGTCGTCTCGATCAAGTACGCGATCGTCCTGATGCGCGCCGACAACCGCGGCGAAGGCGGCAGCGTGGCACTGCTCGCGCTGGTGACCCAGGCGGCGGCGGCGCGTCCGATCCTGACGCGCGTCGTCGGCACCCTCGGCATTTTCGCGGCGGCGTTGTTTTACGGCGACGCCATGCTGACACCGGCGATTTCGGTGCTAAGCGCAGTCGAAGGTCTCAACGTCATGGGCCCGTGGTTCGAGCCGGTTGTCCTGCCGTTGACCGCGATCATTCTGTTCCTGTTGTTCCTGATCCAGCGCCAAGGCACCGCCAAGGTCGGCGCGCTTTTCGGTTCCGTGGTTTTGGTTTGGTTCGTGGTGCTGGCGATCCTCGGGGTCAAGAACATCGCGGCCTATCCCAAGGTACTGTCGGCTTTGTCGCCGCACTATGCGGTTTTGTTTTTGTGGAACGACGGGTTGACTGGATTTCTGGCGCTCGGCTCGGTGGTGCTCGCCGTAACCGGCGCCGAAGCGCTTTATGCCAATATGGGGCATTTCGGGCGCCTGCCGATCCGGCTCGCCTGGTATCTGGTCGTGCTGCCCGGCTTGCTGCTTAATTATTTTGGCCAGGGGGCACTGTTGCTCGTCCGTCCCGGCGCCATCGAAAACCCGTTCTTCCGGATGTCGCCCGAATGGGCGCTGGCACCGATGATCGTGTTGGCGACACTGGCGACCGTGATCGCCTCGCAGGCGACGATCTCGGGTGCGTTTTCCGTCACCCAGCAGGCGATCCAACTCGGCTACATCCCGCGCATGAAGATCCCGCACACCTCGGCCCGCGAGATCGGCCAAGTCTACATCCCCTTCGTCAATTGGCTGCTGATGATTTGCGTGCTGGCGCTCGTATTCGGATTCCGGAGCTCGAGCAATTTGGCGGCAGCCTATGGCGTCGCGGTCACCAGCACCATGATGATCGAAACGCTGCTGATCGGTGCGGTCATGCTGGCGTTGTGGCGATGGAGCTGGCGCAAGATCGCGCTTGCCCTCGCCGTGTTTCTGCTGCTCGACGTCGCGTTTTTTGGCGCGACCGTCACCAAGGTCACTCACGGCGGCTGGTTCCCGCTCGCGATCGGATTCGTGATGTTCCTCGTCCTCACCACCTGGAAGCGAGGTCGCGGCTTGCTGCTGGCGCGGCGTACTCAGGCGGCTCTGTCGATCGACGAATTCAAGAAAAGCCTTTCGGGCGTGGCGCGTGTGCCAGGCACGGCGATCTTTCTCACCCGGGCGGCGGAAGGCGTGCCAACCGCGCTATTGCACAACCTCAAGCACAACAAGGTCCTGCACGAGCGGGTGGTGCTGCTGACGGTGGCGATCGAGGAAGTGCCCTCTGTGTCCGCCGAGCGGCGCGTGACCCACAAGGATTTCGGCGACAACATCAGCCAGGTCGTTCTCCATTTCGGGTTCATGGACACGCCCGATATTCCGAAGACGTTGGCCAACGCCTCCCTCGCCCAACTCGGTTTTTTCTACGACGTGTTCCAGATCACCTATTTCGTCAGCCGGGAAACCGTAATTCCGGTCGATACCCCGGACATGGTTATCTGGCGCAAGCATCTTTACGCCTGGATGACGCGCAACGCGTCCGGCGCGGCGGAATTCTTCCAACTGCCCCGCAATCGGGTGGTCGAGCTCGGCGCCCAGGTCGAGGTCTAAGAAGTCGTTTTCGGCCGGTAGCGCGAACTTTCATTATCGGGAGGGGGGCGGTATGATCCGCCCCCGGCTTTTTTATTCTGGCTCGATCCATGCTGCTGCTCATCGATAATTACGACAGTTTCACCTACAACCTGCGCCATTACCTGGGCGAACTCGGCGCCGAGGTTCTGGTCAAGCGCAACGACGCGCTCACGCCCGACGAGGCCCTGGCGCTGGCGCCCGAAGGAATCGTGATTTCCCCCGGGCCGTGCGATCCGGACAAGGCGGGCATCTGCCTCGATCTCATCCGCGGGAACGCCGGGCGGATTCCGCTGCTCGGCGCCTGTCTCGGCCACCAGCGCGTCGGCCAGGCCTACGGCGGGCGCGTGGTGCGGGCGCCCAAGCCGATGCACGGCAAGGTCAGCGAAATCCGCCACAACGGGCGCGGCCTGTTCGCCGGCATTCCGTCGCCCTTGCACGCGACGCGTTACCATTCGCTCACGGTCGCGCGCGAGGGATTGCCCGACATTCTCGAAATCACCGCCGAAAGCGACGACGGCGTGATCCAGGGCCTTTCCCATCGCACCCAGTCGGTGCATGGCGTCCAGTTCCATCCCGAAAGTATCCATTCGGAACACGGGCACGCGATCCTGCGCAATTTCCTGGCAATCGCCCGCGCGCGGAAAGCGGCATGAGCGAGCATCCCCCTTCCCCCCGTTCGTTGAAGCCGCTGCTCGCCAAGGTGGCGGACGGCAAGGCGCTGAGCGAAGCGGAAGCGGCGGCGGCGTTCGACATCATCATGTCGGGCGAAGCGACGGCGGCGCAGATCGGCGGGTTCCTGATGGGCTTGCGCGTGCGCGGCGAAACGGTCGAGGGGGTCGCGGGCGCGGTCACGGTCATGCGCGAAAAGATGACGCGCATCACGGCGCCGCCCGGAGCCATCGACGTGGTCGGCACCGGCGGCGACGCGCAGGGCACGTATAACATTTCCACGGCGGCGGCGTTGATCGTCGCCGGCGCGGGCGTGCCGGTCGCAAAGCACGGCAACCGCGCCGTATCTTCCAAATCGGGCGCGGCCGACGTGCTCAAGGCCCTCGGCGTCAATCTCGATTGCGATTTCGCCCTGGTCGAGCGCGCCCTCAAGGAAGCCGGCATCGCGTTCCTGATGGCGCCGCGCCATCACGGCGCCATGCGCCACGTCGGCCCGGCGCGCGGCGAGCTGGGCGTGCGCACGATCTTCAACATCCTCGGGCCGCTCTCCAACCCGGCCGGCGTCAAGCGCCAGATGACCGGATGCTTTTCGCGCGCCTGGATCGAGCCGATGGCCGCCGTGCTCGGTCGGCTCGGCTGCGAGCGCGCCTGGGTGGTGCACGGCAGCGACGGCCTCGACGAATTGACCACCACCGGGCCCTCCTTCGTCGCCGAATGGAAAGACGGCCGCGTGCATACTTTCGAGGTGTCGCCCGAGGACGTCGGCCTCGCCCGCGTCAATCCGGCGCTGCTCAAGGGCGGCGACGCGGAAGTCAACGCGCGCGCCATCCGCGAGATATTGGACGGAAAATCAAATCCTTTCCGCGACATCGCCGAATTCAACGCCGGCGCCGCGCTGCTGGTCGCCGGCAAGGCGAAGAACCTAGCCGACGGCGTCAGGCTCGCCGCCCAATCGGTCAACCAGGGCCGCGCCAAGGCGGCGCTCGATGCCCTGGTGCGGATCACCAACTCGGACGCGGCGCAGTGAGCGCCCCGATGGCGAACGACATTCTCGCGAAAATCTGCGCCGACAAACGTCGTCACGTGGCGGCGCGCAAACAGGCCGTGCCCGAAAGCGAACTGCGCGTCCGCGCCCAAGCGGCCGAACCACCGCGCGGCTTTCATAAGGCGCTTGCCGCCGCTCGGGCCGCCGGGCGTTTCGCCCTGATCGCCGAAATCAAGCGCGCCTCGCCTTCGGCCGGGCTGATCCGCGCCGATTTCGACGTTGCTTGCCTGGCCCGCGCCTACGCCGAGGGCGGCGCCGCGTGCCTCTCCGTGCTGACCGACGCGCCCTATTTCCAGGGTGCGGACGAATTCGTGGCCGAGGCGCGGCAGGCGGCGCCGCTGCCGGTGCTGCGCAAGGACTTCATGCTCGATCCCTATCAGATCGTCGAATCCCGCGCGATCGGAGCCGATGCCGTGCTGCTGATCCTGGCGGCGCTGACGGACGCCGAAGCGGCGGCATTGGAAAGCGAGGCGCTTCGCCTCGGCATGGACGTAATGGTCGAAGTCCACGACGACGCCGAACTCGATCGTGCCCTCAAGCTGAAATCGTCCCTGATCGGAGTCAACAACCGCGACCTCAAATCCTTGAAGGTCGATCTGGCGACCGGCGAGCGCCTGATCCCGCGCATTCCCGCCGGCCGTTTTTCCGTCGCCGAAAGCGGGCTCGCGGCCCCGGCCGATCTCGCGCGCATGGCGGCCGCCGGCGCGGGCGGATTCCTGGTCGGGGAATCGCTGATGCGGGCGAAAGACGTCGCCGCCGCGACCCGCGCGTTGCTTGCGCCTCCTGCCGCAAAGCGCGCGGCGAAAGGATAGCCCCATGGCGCGTAGGCTCACCCACATCGACGCCAAGGGCAACGCGGTGATGGTCGACGTCGGCGCCAAGCCCTCCACCGCGCGCGTCGCCACCGCCAAGGGCAGCGTCTACATGCAGGCCGCGACCTTGAAGCGGATCCCCCAAGGCGGCGTCAAGAAGGGCGACGTGCTGACCGTCGCCCAACTCGCCGGCATCATGGGCGCCAAGCGCACGCCCGACCTGATCCCGCTTTGCCATCCGCTCGGGCTCACCTCGGTCACGGTCGAATTGACGTGCGATCCGAAACGCACGGCGGTCGATATCGCCGCCACTTGCGCCGTTACCGGGCAAACCGGTGTCGAGATGGAAGCGATCACCGCCGTCGCCGTCGCCGCGCTCACCGTTTACGACATGTGCAAGGCGATCGACCGCGCCATGCGGATTTCCGACATCCGGCTCGTCTACAAGGCGGGCGGCAAGTCGGGCGTGTTCCGGGGAAAATAAGATGATTTCGGTCGACGAAGCGCTGGCCAAGGTGCTGGCCGGAGTCGAGACCGTTCCGGCGGAAACGGTCGGGCTGTCCGCCGCGCTCGGGCGCGTGCTCGCGGCCGACGTTGCCGCCCGCGTCTCCCATCCGCCCAAGGCGGTTTCGTCCATGGACGGCTACGCGGTGCGCGCGGCCGATACGGCAACGGTGCCAACGACATTGCGGGTGGTCGGCGAATCCGCCGCCGGCGCGGGATTCACAGGAACGGTCGAGTCCGGAACAGGCGCGCGCATTTTTACCGGCGCGCCGGTACCCGATGGCGCCGACGCCATTGTTATCCAGGAAAACACCGCGCGCGACGGCGACAAGGTGACCATCCGGGTCTCGGCCAAGCCGGGCGAATGGATCAGGCCCCAGGGCCTCGATTTCCGCGCGGGCGAGGTGTTGCTCAAGGCCGGCACGCGGTTGACCGCACGCGATTTAGGCTTGGCGGCGTCCATGAATGTACCTTGGCTCCAGGTCCGGCGCCGGCCACGTATCGCGCTCCTCGCGACCGGCAACGAGGTGGTGTGGCCGGGCGATCCGCTCGGACCCGACCAGATCGTCAGTTCGAACAGCATCGCGCTCGCCGGGTATGTGCGCGAAATGGGCGGCGAGCCGATCAATCTCGGCATCGCGCCGGACGAACCGAAGGCGCTGCTTTCCATGATCGAAGCCGCGCGCGGCGCCGATCTGTTGGTCACCAGCGGCGGCGCCTCGGTCGGCGATTACGACTTGGTGCGCGAGGCGTTGGGGCGCTCCGGTTTCGATCTCGGCTTCTACAAGGTCGCCATGCGGCCGGGCAAACCGCTGATCTTCGGGCGGCTCTCCGGCATTTCCGTGCTGGGGCTTCCCGGCAACCCGGTCTCGGCCGGGGTATGCGCGGCCGTGTACCTGAAACCGGCGATGGCAAAAATGCTCGGACTTACCCACGGCGCTGGGCCCGAGCCGACCGCGATCCTGGGGCGCGATCTTCCCGCCAACGATCACCGCGAGGACTATCTGCGCTCGGCGCTCGCCTTCAACGGCGCGGGCGAGGAAGTGGCGACGCCGTTCGAGCGCCAGGATTCTTCGATGATGGCCAACTTCGCCCGCGCCGATTGCCTGGTGATTCGTCCCGCCAAGGCGCCCGCGATCCGAAAAGGCGAGCGGGTGCGCATTCTGCGTCTGCGCGGGGATTGAGCGGCGAGCAGCCGGAATTACCGAAAAAAGGCCGTGAAACCCTAATGTGGGTCTGATCCCAATGGGGTCTGACCATTATAATTGTTGACACGTATAGTGAACCAAACTAGAACAATGGCGAACGTACCGCCTTTGTTCCATATCTTGTGCCATCGCCGTCCCGATGGCTCCGGAGGGCAAGCATGTTAACCCGAAAGCAGCACGAGCTGTTGGTGTTCATCGACCGGCGGTTGAAGGAAACGGGCGTTTCGCCGTCCTTCGACGAAATGAAGGAAGCGCTCGATTTGAAATCCAAGTCGGGCATCCATCGCTTGATCACCGGGCTCGAGGAGCGCGGCTTCATCCGCCGCTTGGCCCACCGCGCCCGCGCGCTGGAAGTTCTGCGCCTGCCGGAAAACATGGAAGGAGCGCCCGCGCAAGGCGCCGGGTTCGCGCCCAAGCTGATCAAAGGCGATTTCCGCCTTCCCCCGGCGGCGCAAGCGGCCGCCGCGCGCAACGCCATGCAGATTCCCATGTACGGGCGCATCGCCGCCGGCACGCCGATCGAGGCGCTGCGCGACACCGCGACCGTCGAGGTGCCCGCCGCGCTGCTCGGCGCGGGCGAGCACTACGCCCTCGAGGTTCAGGGCGATTCGATGATCGAAGCCGGGATTTTCGACGGCGATACCGCCGTCATCCGCCGCTGCGACACCGCCGATAACGGCGCCATCGTGGTGGCGCTGATCGAGGGCGACAACGAAGTCACCTTGAAGCGAATCCGCCGCCGCGGCGCCTCGATCGCGCTGGAACCCGCCAACCGTACCTACGAAACCCGCATCTTCGGACCCGACCAGATCAAGGTGCAGGGCCGCCTGGTCGGCTTGCTCCGGAAGTACGACTGAACTAGGCTTTGTCCATGAAACGCGAGCCGTGTAAATCGATATACTTTCTTCGCACCAGCACACGCGTTGACTTCTTCGATTCTTTTGAGGAAGCCGCAAATGCGGGCATGGGCGACGAAACAGCTTTAATTGAGAGATATTCGTCGCACCCTTTGATACCGATTCGAACTTGGCGTTATGATTCCGAAGTTAATAGTTTGGTCGAGTGCGCATAGAAATTTTCTTACGTCTTCCGTTCTGATGGTCCCCCCACCCTGTCCCTCCCCCGCAAGGGGGGAGGGAAATCCAAATTTATCCCCTCCCCCTTGATGGGGGAGGGTTAGGGTGGGGGTGAACTGATATTTCTATTCACTCATTTTCGTCTTCTTCAGTCTCCGGCAGCGGCGCGTCGGTCGCCCGAACACGCCCCGGCCTTTGCACCCACGGCCGGTTCCCGCGCCCATCGTTGACCGCCTCAACCTTGATTCCTTCCGCGCGGATCCAGATCGCGTGCGCGCCCTTGGCGCGGAGATCATTGCGGTCGATCAGCGACGTCCCCGCGCATAGGCGCCGGGCCGGGATTGCGCTCACCACCAGATCGGCCCGGCCGCAATCCTCGATCAGCGCGCCGCGTTCGCGTACCAAGGCTACGGCGCGCCCCCGCGCGCGCACCACGCAGCCCATGGAATCGCATCCCAGGCGATCGGCGCTTTCCGCTTCTCCCGGGCGCGGCCAGGGGGAGGCCTCGCCCTCCTCCACGCCCGCGAGCCGTAGCCACGCTTCGCGGCTCAGGCGATTGCCGCGCGGGGCCGAGAGCGCGAGCCCGCCCGCCTCGGTGCGCACGGCGAGCAGTCGGCCTTCGCCGTCGATCAGGATATCGGGCGGCGTAGTAACAAGCGCGCTCGCGAGGCCGACGGCCGCGACCGGAACTCCGGCCAGCCGCCGTTTCCCGCGCATCAGACACAGCCATAGGCCGCCCAGGGTCGCGAGCACCAGACCCCACGTCGGCATGGTGGGCGCGAGGATGCCGGCGCCGGGCCAGGCGGCGACCGTTTCGGCGATGGCGATCAAGAATTCGGTGCCGAGGCCCATGGGCGCGAGCGCCGCCGCCTCGAGCCCGAACGGCATCAGCGCGAACGCCAATACCGCCCACGGCATGATCCAGAAGCTGGTCAACGGTACCGCGACCATGTTGGCGGCGATGCCGTACACGGCGAAGCGGTTGAAGTGGTAGACGGCGTAAGGCGTGGTGGCGAGGGTGGCAACGAGCGAGGTCACCGCAATGGCGGCGAACATGCCGGCGGCGCCGCGAATCCATCCGCCTCGCTCGGACGGCGCGCCGTTCTCGCCCTTCCATTCGTAGGCGGCGATCAGGGCGGCGACCGCCGCGAACGACATCTGGAATCCGGGGTTGAGCAGGCTTTCCGGTTGCACCAGCAGGATTGCCGCCGCGGCCCAGGCGAGCGTGCGCATGGTCAGCGCGCGCCGGTCGACCAGCACTGCGATCATCACCAGGCCGACCATGATCATGGAGCGCTGGGTCGGTGCCGCCATGCCGGCGAGCGCGGCATACGCCAGCGTGCCGGGGATCGCCGCCGCCGCCGTCCATTTCTTGATCGGAAAATTGAGCGCAATCGGCGGTATCAGCGCGAGCACGGCGCGCAAGCCGACGAACAGGATCGCCGCGACCAATCCGACGTGCAGGCCGGAAATGGAAAGCAAATGGACGAGGCCGGAATCGCGCATCGCCGCGTTGACCGGCGCCGGAATCGCCGAACGATCTCCGGTCATCAGCGCCGCGGCGACCGCCCCGCCCGCGCCCGGGAGGGCAGCCTGAACGCGACCGGTCAAGTCCTGGCGCAGCCGTTCGAGGCCGCGCCAGAAAGCGCCCTCGCCGCTTGCGTTTTCCTCGGCGCGCGCGGTGCGCGTCATGCCGCCGACGGTGAAACCGACTGCGCCGAGCGACCGGAAATAGGCGTGACGCTGAAAATCGTATGCGCCGGGCGCCGCCGGCGCGGGCGGCGGGGCGAGCACGGCCCGCGTCGCGACCCAGTCGCCGGGCACCAGCGGTTCCGGCGGGAGTTTCCTCAAACGGAGACGAATGAACTCCGGCGTGCGTTCCGGCGCCAGTTGGCTGGCGCGGAAAAGATCAAGAGTGACGCGCGCCCCCTCTCCCGCCGGCAGGATTTCGACCTGCACGATCCGTCCTTGAACGCTGACCGGACCGATTTTCGATTCCAGGACCGGCGCGGCGACCACGATTGTGCGCACTTGCGCCGCCATAAATCCCGCTGCGATGGCAACCAGCGCGCCCGCCGCGACGCGGCCGAGGCTCGCTGGCGTCGGCCGACGCAATCCGGCGAGAAGTCCGACGCTCAAGGCCAGCGCCAAGACACCGACCCACCACGCGGGTTCGGCCGACAGCACGAAATAGAGTCCGACCCCGGCGCCGAGGCATACCGGCAACCAGAGGGCGAGTCGATCCTGCTCCTCGGCCACCAGCCGCTCCAGACACGCGCGGCTTTCGACAAAAGGGTTAACGCCGGATCGCGAGGGAATAATACGGGTTTCCCCCATGCTGCATGTGCTAAGAAGTTATGATATGCATTGTCGGACTGCTGGGCCCCGATTTTAACCGAGAATTGCCTCCGCGCGCCATGAAGGTCGTGACCCGTTTCGCGCCGTCGCCCACCGGATTCCTGCACATCGGCGGGGCCCGGACGGCGTTGTTCAACTGGTTGTTCGCCCAACACCAGCGGCGTTACGGCGAGGGCGGCACCTTTTTGCTCCGCATCGAAGATACCGACCGGGCGCGCTCGACGCCGGAAGCGGTCGCCGCCATCATCGACGGCCTGAAGTGGCTCGGGCTCGATTGGGATGGCGAACCGATCTCCCAGTTCGCGCGGCGCGAGCGCCACGCCGAAGCCGCGCGCGAGCTGCTCGCGGCCGGGCGCGCGTACCGCTGCTACTGCACCCCGGCCGAGTTGGAGGAGATGCGCGAAAAAGCCCGGCGCGAAGGCCGCCCGATCCGCTACGACGGACGCTGGCGCGACCGCGACCCAGCCGAGGCGCCCGTCGGCGTCGATGCCGTGATCCGGCTCAGGGCGCCGACCGAGAGCGACACGGTGGTGGAAGATCTCGTGCAGGGCGAAGTGCGTGTCGCCAATGCGCAACTCGACGACATGGTGCTGCTGCGCAGCGACGGCACGCCGACCTACATGCTGGCGGTGGTGGTGGACGACCACGACATGGGTATCACCCATGTGGTGCGCGGCGATGATCATCTCACCAACACCTTCCGCCAGGTGCAGCTTTATCGCGCCTTCGGTTGGGAGCCGCCGCGCTTCGCCCACATTCCGCTAATTCACGGGCCCGACGGGGCCAAGCTCTCCAAGCGCCACGGCGCGCTCGGCATCGAGGCCTATCGCGACATGGGCTACCTGCCGGAAGCCTTGCGTAATTATCTGCTGCGCCTCGGCTGGGGCCACGGCGACGCCGAGATCATCGACGATCATCAGGCGATCGAATGGTTCGATCTTTCCGGCATCGGCCGCTCGCCCGCGCGCTTCGATTTTGCCAAGCTCGATTCGCTCAACGGCCATTACCTGCGCCAAACGGACGACGCGCGGCTTGTGGAGCTGGTCGCGCCGTTGGTCGAAAAGATTGTCGGCGCGTCGCTCGCGCCCGAGGCGCGCGCCCGGCTCGCGCGCGGCATGGGCGGGCTCAAGGAGCGCGCCAAAACGCTCCGCGACCTCGCCGCCGGCGCCGCGTTCTACGCCCGTCGCCGGCCGTTGCCGATCTCGGCCAAGGCCACGGAGATTCTCGATGGCGCCGAGGAACGGTTGCGCCGCCTCGCCGCCGTGCTGCGCGACGAAACCGATTGGTCCGGTGCCGCGCTCGAAGCCGCCGTGCGCCGTTTCGCCGAAGCCGAGAACGCCAAGCTCGGCCAGGTGGCGCAACCCTTGCGCGCCGCACTTACCGGCGAAGGGATCTCGCCGCCGATTTTCGAGGTGATGTCCGTGCTCGGGCGCGACGAAACCCTCGGCCGCATCGAGGATGCGCTCGACAGGAAACACGCCGCCGTCGCCTGATTTTCCGCTTTCACCGATCGTTGCAAAGGAGTCGATCCATGAACGAAGCAACCAGCAAGGCCAAGTCGGACACCATCACGGTGACCGACAACCGGACCGGGAAGTCGTTCGATTTTCCCATCCTCAAGGGCAGCGTCGGGCCGGACGTGTTCGACATCCGCAAGCTCTATGGGCAAACCGGGTGCTTCACTTACGATCCGAGCTTTACCTCGACCGCCAGCACCGAATCGAAGATCACTTTCATCGACGGGGACCAGGGCGTTTTGCTTTATCGAGGCTACCCGATCGACCAGCTGGCCGAGAATTCGGATTTCATGGAGGTCTGCTACCTCCTGCTCAACGGCGAACTGCCCAACGCCGCGCAGAAGAAGGAATTCGTGCATCACATCACCTACCACTCGATGATCCACGAGCAGGTGAACTACTTTTTCCGCGGGTTCCGGCGGGACTCGCACCCGATGGCGGTGATGTGCGGCGTGGTCGGCGCGCTCGCGGCGTTTTATCACGACAATCTCGACATCAACGATCCGCGCCATCGCGAGATATCGTCGCACCGATTGATCGCCAAGATGCCGACCATCGCGGCGGCGGCCTACAAGTATTCGATCGGCCAGCCGTTCGTGTACCCGCGCAACACGCTCGGCTACGCCGAGAATTTCATCCACATGCTGTTCTCGACGCCGTGCGAGGAATACAAGGTGAGCCCGGTGCTGGCCAAGGCGATGGACCGGATTCTGATCCTGCACGCCGATCACGAGCAGAACGCCTCGACCTCGACCGTGCGGCTCGCGGGATCGAGCGGCGCCAACCCGTTCGCCTGCATCGCCGCCGGCATCGCCTCGCTGTGGGGCCCGGCGCATGGCGGCGCCAACGAGGCGGTGCTGACCATGCTCGCCGAGATCGGCAACAAGAAGAACATCCCCGAGTTCATCAAGCGCGCCAAGGACCCCAAGGATAACGTTCGTCTGATGGGCTTCGGCCACCGGGTCTACAAGAACTACGACCCGCGCGCCAAGATTATGCAGAAGACCTGCCATGAGGTCTTGGGCGAGCTCGGCATCAAGAACTCTCCCGACCTGGAGATGGCGGTCGAACTCGAGCGCATCGCCCTCGAGGACGATTATTTCGTGCAGCGCAAGCTCTACCCCAATGTCGACTTCTATTCCGGCATCATCTTCCGGGCGATGGGGATTCCGACCGCGCTGTTCACCGCGCTGTTCGCGGTTGCGCGCACAGTCGGTTGGATGGCGCAGTGGGACGAGATGATCGGCGACCCGGCCCAGCGCATCGGCCGGCCGCGCCAGCTCTACACCGGCGCGACCGAACGCAAGTTCGTGCCGCTCGATAAACGGAAGTGACGAATACGCCCTTTCTCACGTTACAAGCCGAAACAAGGCGCCCCATGTGGCCCAAGAAACCGGCCGACCACGAAGCGTCTGGGGAAAATTTCGCGGTGACCAAGACCGACGCCGAGTGGCGAAAGACGCTCACTCCGGCGCAATATGAGGTGCTGCGCCAGCACGGCACCGAGCGCCCGCGTTCGAGCCCGCTCGATAAGCAATATGGCCCCGGCCGCTATCATTGCGCCGGTTGCGATCAGCCTTTGTTCGATTCATCGGCCAAGTTCGACAGCGGCACCGGCTGGCCGAGTTTCCACACCCCGCTTACGGGCGCGGTCGGCAGCCGCGAAGACACGTCCTTCTTCATGCGCCGCACCGAGGTCCATTGCGCGCGCTGCGGCGGGCATCTGGGGCACGTGTTCCCCGACGGCCCGGCGCCCACCGGGCAGCGCTATTGCCTGAACGGCGTCTCGCTCCGCTTCGCGCCCAAAGAAACGTGAATTACTTCCGCTCGATCAATTCGATCTTGTAGCCGTCCGGGTCCTCGACGAAGGCGATCACCGTGGTGCCGTGCTTCATCGGCCCCGGCGGGCGGGTGATCTTGGCGCCGGCGGCCTTGAGGGCGTCGCAGGTGGCGTAGATGTCGGTAACGCCGAGGGCGATGTGCCCGTAGCCGGTGCCGATCTGGTAGGGCTCCTTCTGGTCCCAGTTGTAGGTGAGCTCGATCGCCGCCATCTCCTCTTCCGGCCCATAGCCGACGAAGGTATTGGTGAATCGCCCTTCCGGGTACTCCTTCTGGCGAAGCACGCGCATGCCCAGCACGCGGGTGTAGAAGTCGAGCGAGCGTTTCAGGTCGAACACCCGGATCATGGTGTGCAGCATCCGGGGTTGAGGTGCGGTGGCAGTCATGGCGTTCTCCTTAAGGCGTTCGAGAATACTCGGCGATGGCCTCCAGCACCACCTCCGCCGCGCGCTCCGATGGTATTCCCTGTTCTTGGCCGAGGCGGCGGAGGGCTTCGGTGAAAGCGTCCGTTTGCGTCTTGCGCGCGTCCTTATCACGCAAGAGTCTCAATGCGGTTTCGGCGAGCCGCTCGCCGGTGCAGTCCTCCTGCAGCAATTCCGGCACTGCCGCACGCTCTAAAACCAAATTGACCAGGTTGACGAAGCGCACCCGGATCAGGCGCCGCGCGATCCACGCGGTTATCGGATTGACCTTGTAGGCGATCGCGTGCGGGAGCCCGGCCATCGCCAGTTCGAGCGAAACGGTGCCGGACGCCGCGAGGGCGGCGTCGGCGGCGGCGAACGCGTCGTACTTCTCGTGTTCTCCCTCGACGACCCGAATGCCCGGCCACGCGGCGGTGGCCGTGCGCACGTCGTCGGCGACCGTCGAAAGAGTCGGCACGATCACGCGCAGGCCCTCGACGTCGCGAGCGACGCGCCGGACCGCGACGCCCATCGGCGCGAGCAAGGCGCGGACCTCCGAACGGCGGCTTCCCGGCAGCACGCACAACACCGGCGCGTCGGTCGGAATGTCGTGACGCGCGCGGAACCCCTTGCCGTCGCCCGTTCCCGCTCCGCTTTCCAGGACCGGATGGCCGACGAAGGTGCAGGCCAGCCCCTCGCGCTCGAAATAAGGCGGCTCGAAAGGCAACAGCGCGATCAGGCGGTCGAGGAAGCGGGCGATCTTTCGCGCGCGTCCCGGCCGCCATGCCCACACGGTCGGTGCGACGTAGTGGATAAGCGGAAAGTCGAGGCCCTTGAGGCGCCGGGCGACGCGGAAACTGAAATCGGGCGAATCGATGGTGACGACCGCGTCGGGATTGTAATGCTCGGCGCGTTCGACGGTTTCATCGATACGGGCGAGGATATTGGGTATCCGCGGCAGGACCTCGAGCAGGCCCATCACCGCGATTTCGCGCATGGGAAAGAGGCTGACCAGGCCCTCGGCCGCCATCCCTTCCCCGCCGACGCCGGCGAAGCGGACGCGGCTTCCGGTTTTGCTCTTGAGCGCGGCCATCAGGCGCGCGCCGAGGGCGTCGCCTGAGGGCTCGCCCGCGACCAGGAAGATCAGCGGGCCTTCCGGTGGCGGCGGCGGGCGGATCGGATGCGCCGGGGGGTGCGTCACGCGCATCCCGGTGACGAAAACCCCGCTCTCATCGGCGGCGCGAGCGAGTTCGTCCGGCTCGACCACCAGGGCGCCGCCTGCCTCGATGACGATGCCGCTGAGGCCCGCGCGGGCCGCGAGACGCACGGTTTCCGGCCCGATGGTCGGCAGGTCGATGCGCGCTTCCTGGCCGGGTTTCTTGACCTTCGCCAGGACCCCCTTGGGCTGGGCCGGCGGCGGCTCTTCGGCCAGCCGGGCCAGCATGGCGTCGGTGCCGTCGGCGTGTTCGAGGGTGACGACGTAGCCGTCGCGCGCGACCGCCGCTTGGCCCTGGTCGCGCGCGCCGAGATCGAGGGCGGCGGCGATCGCGGCGGCGATGTCGGCGTGATCCTCAGGCGTGGGCGCGAGGCGGCCGTAGGCGCCTTCGCGCGCGAGCAATTCGGGAACGATGGTTTCGGGGGCGACGACGCGAAACCCTTCCTCCCGTTCGAGGGCGCCTGCGAGCGCCGCGAGCAGCCCGTCGTCGCCGAGCGCGAACGCGCCGGTACGGGCGAGAAACCAGGCGGTCCAGCCGTCCGGGCGAAGATCGGCGAGCGAGGGCCGGCGTACTGAACCCGCGAACACCAGTTCGGCGCACCCTTCGGCGCGCAGACGCGCGATCGCCTCGCCCGCGGCGCCGAGGCGGACCCAAGCGTGCGGCGCATCGGCGACGACCGCCGGATCGGCTTGGCCTTCGAGGGCGACGACGAAAAACGGCCGATCGGACGCGCGGCAGGAATCGATCAGGCGCTTGGGCAGCGTTCCGCCGCCGGCGACGATGCCGAGGCGCGCGGCCACCGCTTCCCCCTCACGCCGCGTCGTCGAGGGCCGGGTGGCAGATCGCGCGCGAAGAATCCGCCTGGATGAACGTGACGATATCCATCACCGGCTCGTTGTCATGGAACATTTCGGCCACGTCGGCGAGCCGTTCGGCCATGGTGCCTTCCTGGGCGAACAGCAGCCGATAAGCGTTGCGCAGCGCGTGGATGGTGTCGCGCGAGAAGCTGCGCCGCTTGAGCCCGACGATGTTGAGGCCCTGCAGGCGCGCGCGATTGCCGGTAACCGAGCCGTAGGGGATGACGTCGTTTTCCACGCCCGACATGCCGCCGACCATGGCGTGCTTGCCGATGCGCACGAACTGGTGCACCGCCGAAAGCCCTCCCAGGATCGCCCAATCCTCGACGTGGACATGCCCGGCGAGGGTGGCGTTGTTGACCAGGATGACGTGATCGCCGATCCGGCAATCGTGCGCGACGTGGGCGCCGACCATGAACAGGCAGTCGTCGCCGGTCTGGGTCAGCATGCCGCCGCCCTCGGTGCCGGGATTCATGGTGACGTGTTCGCGGATGACGTTGCGCCGGCCGATGGCGAGGCGCGATTTCTCGCCCTTATATTTCAAGTCCTGGGGCGGATGGCCGATGGACGCGAAAGGATAGATGACGCTTCCTTCGCCGACCGTGGTCAGGCCCATGACCACCGCGTGCGATACGAGGCGGACATTGTCCTTCAGCTCCACGTCGGGGCCGACGCAGCAATAAGGGCCGATCGCCACGCCTTTGCCCAGGCGGGCCTTGCCGTCGACGACGGCGGTGGGATGAATATCGGTCATTTCGGCTCCACGATCATGGCGGTGAACACGGCCTCGGCGTTCAAAACGTCGCCGACTTTGGCTTGGCCCTCGAATTTCCAGACGGCGCCGCGATGCTGGCGCTTGGCGACATGGATGCGGAGCGTGTCGCCGGGCACCACCGGCTTGCGGAAGCGCGCCTCGTCGACCGACATGAAATAGACGACCAAGCCCTCGTCGGCGGTGCGTTTCAGGGTTTCCATCACCATCACCGCCGCGGTCTGGGCCATGGCCTCGACGATCATCACGCCGGGCATGATCGGATGGCCGGGAAAGTGCCCCTGAAAGAACGGCTCGTTTTAGGTGACGTTCTTGATGCCGGTGGCGCTGACGTCGGGGACCAGGTCGGTGACCTTGTCGATCAGCAGAAACGGATAGCGGTGCGGAATCAACCGCATGATGCGGTTGATGTCGATGACCGTTCCGGCGGCGCTGGATTGTTCGTTCATGCTCGGTGTCTCCTGGCCTCAGTCCTTACGCGTCATCCGTTCGATCATGGCGACGCTTTTGAGCCATTGCCGCTGCGGCACGGCGGGCGAGCCGCCGACGGTGACGCCGGGCTCGATATCCCGCATCACGCCCGCTTGGGCCGCGACCTTGGCGCCGTCGCCGATCTCGAGATGCCCGGTTAGGCCGGCCTGGCCGCCGAGCATGACGAAATCGCCAATCCGGGTGCTGCCCGAAATGCCGACCTGGGCGACGATCACGCAGCCGCGGCCGATGCGGACATTATGGGCGATCTGGACGAGATTATCGATCTTGGTTCCGTCGCCGACGACCGTATCGGGCCCGGCGCCGCGATCGATGGTGGTATTGGCGCCGATTTCCACATCGTCGCCGATCAGGACTCGGCCGAGCTGCGGCACCTTGAGATGGCCTTGCGGACCGAGGGCGAAACCGAATCCGTCCTGGCCGATGCGCGCTCCGCCGTGCACGATCACGCGGGCGCCGAGAACGGCGTGGGATATCGAGGCGCCGGGGCCGATCCAGCCGTCGTCGCCGATGGCCACGCCCTCGCCGATCACGGCATTGGCGGCGATATGGCAACGCCGGCCGACTTCGGCGCGCTCGCCGATTACCGCACCGGCTTCGATCCGGCAACCCTCGCCGATCCGCGCCCCGTCGCCGATGTGGGCGGCGGGGTGGATGCCGGGTTCGAACGCGCGCGGCGGATGGAACGCGGCCGCGACCTTGGCGTAGGCGCGATACGGGTCCTTGGCGATCAAAAGACTCATGCCCGCGGGCGCGGCTTTGGCGGCGTCGGGCGCGACCAAACAGGCGCCGGCGCGGCTTTGACGAAACGCGTCGAGGTAGCGCCGATTGTCGAGGAAACTGATCTCGTCCGGCCCGGCCGTGCCGAGCGGCGCGACATCGACGAAGCGTCGCGTTTCGTCGCCGCCCGCGATTTCCGCGCTCGCGATCGTCGCCAATTCCCGAAGCGTGAAAGGCCCGGCGGCGGCGAAAAATCGCGGGTCGGCCATGCCGAGGCTATTGCTTTTTCTTCGCCGGCTCGGCCTTGGCCTTGGCGGGTCCCTTGGCCTTGGCCGCGCCCTTGAGGCTCGCCGGCTCGGCGATCTTGATGGACGGAAGTTTCTTGTTGAGCCGCTCCAGCACCATCTTGGTGATGAGAAACGGTTCGGCCGCAAACACCGCTTGATCGAGGCGCAGAATCAGGGAATAGCCTTGTTCCTGGGCGATTTCAATGACCACTTCGGCCATCGCCTCGTTCATCCGGCGCATCACGTCGTTTTGGAGATCGTCGAGCTCCTGGCGGCGTTCCTGCACCTTGCGCTGGACTTCGACCAGGCGCGTCTCGAACTTGCGCCGTTCCTCGTTGAAGGCTTCGGGGGCGAGCACGGTACGCTGGCGGGCGAGTTCTTGGTTGGCTTGGCGCAGCTCGTTCTCTTCCTTCTGGATTTCCGTCTGGACCATGTTGTGGAAGCCGGTGATCTGGTTGCGGGCGTCCTGAACCGCGGTCGCCTCGCGTCGGATCTGTTCGATGTCGATGACACCGATCTTGAGTACCGGGGCGGCCGCGGGCGCGGGTTGTTGCGCGAAGGCGGTGCCGGCGAAGACAGCGGTAGCCAACAGCGCGAAAAAGATAACCCTCGGGTGCATTTTCAAAACGATCTCCTAGAATTTTGTGCCGAAGTTGACGCGAACGAGCTCGGTCTTGTCGAAGCTTTCCTTGAGAACCGGGACGCCGAAATCGATGCCGATCGGCCCGAACGGGGACGCCCAGTTGATGCCGGCGCCGACGGAGGCGCGCAGGCTGCCGGTGTCCCGGACCGTGGCGCTGGTCGGGTCTATTTTGCCGGCGCTGCCTAGGTCGGTGAACATCTTGCCCTTGACGCCGAACTCGGGCGGCAGGCCGAGCGGGAACAGGACTTCGGCGGTGCCGGCGTACATCCATTCGCCGCCGAGGGTGTCGCCGGTGCTGTCGCGCGGGCCGATGCCGCCGGTGCGGAACCCGCGGATGTCGTCGCCGCCGACCATGAATCGGTCGCTGATGCGGACGTTCTTGCCGTTATAGGCGGTGATATAACCGCCGGTCGCGCGTAGCCCCAGGACCCAGTCGTCCTGCAAAGGGAAGTATTTGCCGCCGCTCAACTTGTTGCGGACGTGGAACACGTCGCCGCCAAGCCCGGCAATATCGTTGTTCATGCGCACGAAGTAGCCGCTGGTCGGGCTAACGGTGCTATCAAGGCGGTCGTAGCCGAGGGTATGACCGACTTCGGACGATATGAAGGTCGGATCTTCGGCCCGGATGAGCGGCGAAATGCCGGTGCGGAAGTTCTGCAACTCGGCGCTACGCAGAGTGTAGCGCCAGCCCTGGCTCAGACGTTCGGTGATAAGGTAGCCGAAGCGCACGCCGCCGCCGGTCGACTTAAATTTATAGCCGCTGATGTCGACCAAGTCGCGGGTAACGTGGAACGCATCGAATCCCGCGCTCAGTTCGCGATCGAGGAATGCGGGCTCGGTGAAGCCGAAATCGATCTGGGTACCGCGCTGGGCGACGCGGCCGCCGATGCGCACGTCCTGGCCGCGGCCGAGGAAATTGCGCTCGCGCAACGTGACGTCGGTGAGCGCGCCGTTGGAGGTCGAGTACCCGACGCCGAGCGAGATCGAGCCGGTCGACTTCTCCTCGACCTCGGTCTTGAGGATGGTCTTATCCGGGGCGCTGCCGGGAAGCTGTTCGACGTTCAACTTTTCGAAATAGTCGAGGTTCTTGATGCGCTCGCGCGAACGTTTGAGTTTAGCGGCATTGAAGGCATCGCCCTCGGCCAGCCGGAATTGGCGCCGAATGACCCGGTCCTGGGTTCGCACGTTGCCGACGATTTCGATGCGCTCGACAAACATGCGCGGTCCTTCGCCGATTTCGAAAGCGACGTTGATGACGCGCTTCTCGCGGTCGCGGTCGATGCGCGGCCGAACGTCGACGAACGGATGGCCCATGCCCGAAACGCGCAGGATCAAATTGTCGACGGCGTTCTCCAGTTCCTTGCCGCTGTACCAATCGCCTTGTTCGACTTCGATCGCGTCGGCGATATCGGCGGGTGTCACGCCGCGCAAGACGCTTTCGATCTCAATCTTGCCGAAGCGGTAACGCGCGCCCTCGTCGATCGTGAAGGTGATGAAGAAATCGTTGCGGTCGGGCGTCAGTTCGGCGACCGCCGACAGGACGCGGAAGTCGGCGAATCCCTTGCTGAGATAATATTGGCGCAGAAGCTCACGATCGAGCGTCAGGCGGTCCGGATCGTAAGTGTCGTCCGACGACAGGAATCGGTACCAGCGGGTTTCCTTGGTGCGAATCACATCGCGCAACTTGCCGTCGCCGAATTCCTTGTTGCCGACGAAGCGGATGCGTTGCACGGCGGTCGGCGCGCCCTCGTCGATCTCAAACACCACATCGACGCGGTTCTGCGGCAGGCGGATGACCTTGGGCTCGACGGTCGCCGCGAAGCGGCCGTTGCGGCGATAGAGCGTAAGAATGCGCTGCACGTCATTCTGGATCTTGGTGCGGGTGTAAATATTGCGTGGACGCAGCGTCGTTTCGGCGGTCAGGGTCTCGTCCGACAGCTTCTTGTTGTTCTCGAAGGCGATGCGGTTGACGACCGGATTCTCCACCACCGCCACGATCACGTTGGCGCCTTGACGCCGGATGGTCACGTCGGCGAACAAGCCGGTGGCGAACAAGGTTTTGATCGAGCTATCGACGCGCGCCGGATCGTAAGACTCGCCGCGCTGGAAGGTCAGGTAGGAACGGACCGTCTCGGGCTCGATGCGTTGGGTGCCTTCGACATGAATCTCGCGCACGATGTCGCCTGCGCCGCTTTGCGCGCGCGCGAGCCCGCCCGGCGCGAGGAGCGCGAGCAGGAGCGCGAGTGCGGGCGCAAAGCGGCGCATGGCGTCGTTCATCCTCCTCATGTGATCAACTGTCGGAGAAACTCGATGACCTTGAGGTTCACCAAGTCGTTCCAGGTCGCGAACACCGTCAGCATAAGTACCAAGGCCAACCCGAAGCGGAAACCGTATTCTTGGGCCCGCGGCGACAGCGGCCGGCCACGCAATGCCTCGGCGGCATAGAACAAGAGATGTCCCCCGTCGAGCATGGGGATCGGAAACAGGTTGATCAGGCCCAGGTTGACCGACAGTACGGCGGTGAACAGCAGCAGGCTGACCAAGCCACCGTCCTGGGCAACCTCGCCCGACATCTGGGCAATCCTGAGCGGCCCGCCCAGGTCACGGGCATCCTGGCGTCCGGCAATGATTTGGCCGAGATAGGATAAGATTTGTCCGGTGAGCGACACGGTTCGCTCCGCCCCCATCCACAACGCGGTCAACGGATTTTGACGCTCATAGGCGACTTCGGTCGCGTCCGGCTTGATACCGATGCGTCCGATCCTGGCGCCGTTCTTGGCGTCGGCGACGGGTGCGGACTGGGGGGTGGCGACGACGACGATTTCGGCGTTGTCCCGGGCGATGCGCAGACGCACCGGTACGTCGGGATGCGCGCCGATGATGCGCCGCACGTCCTCGAACGTGGTCACTGTTTCGGATTCGATCGCGAGAATTTTGTCGCCCGGGCGAATATCGGCGGAGGCCGCGGGCGTGCCGGGCACCACTTCGCCCACCACGGCAAGCGGGACCGGATTGCCGAATACCGAAAAGACCGCGGCAAACACAAAAACGGCGAACAGGAAATTGGCGATCGGCCCGGCCGCGACGATGGCGGAACGTTGGCCGAGGCGCTTGTGGGTGAAGGATTCGGCTTTTTCTTCGGGCGTCAATGGGCGTTCGTTCGCGCCCTCGCCCTCGCCTTCCCCGGGCATGATTTCGCCGAACATCTTAACGTAGCCGCCGAGCGGAATCGCGCACACCTTCCAGCGCGTACCGTGACGGTCCGTGCGGCCCCATAGTTCCGGGCCGAAACCGATGGAAAAAACCTCGACCCGGACCCTGTTCCGGCGCGCGACCCAATAATGGCCGAACTCGTGCACGTAGATCAGCACCGACAGAACGGCGAGGAAGGTCAGCACGTAGTACCAGGTAAATCCGAGAATGGTCATGGACTGTCGATTCCGTTCACGTTTTTTTGGCGGTCATGCGCCGAACGGCGGCTTGGGCGGCGCGCCGTCCCTCGGCGTCGGCGTCATGGACCGCGGCGAGGTCGACGAGCGAACGTGCCGGCACTTGGGCGAGAGCATCTTCCACTACCGCCGCAATATCAAGGAAGCCGATGGCGCGATCGAGGAACGCGGCGACGGCGATTTCGTTGGCGGCGTTCAGCACCGCGGGTGCGGAGCCGCCGGCGGCGAGCGCCGCGCGCGCGAGCCGAAGGGCGGGAAAACGGTTCTCGTCCGGCGTTTCGAAGGTCAGCGACCCGACGCGCACCAGGTCGAGCCGTTCGACCGGCGCCGCCATGCGGCGCGGCCAGGCGAGCGTGAAGGCGATCGGCGTGCGCATGTCGGGCGTGCCCATTTGCGCCAGCACCGAGCCGTCCGCGTACGCAACCATGCTGTGCACGACCGATTGCGGATGCACCACCACGTCGAGTTGATGCTTTTCGATCGGAAACAGATGGTACGCCTCGATCGTTTCCAGCCCCTTGTTCATCATGGTGGCGGAATCGACCGAAATTTTCGCGCCCATGCTCCAATTGGGATGCGCCACCGCTTGTTCGGGGGTGGCTTGAGCCATGCGCGCCTTGGTCCAGGTGCGGAACGGTCCGCCCGAGGCGGTCAACACCACGCGTTCGACCGATTCGGCGCGTTCGAATTCGAACACCTGGAAAATCGCGCTGTGCTCGGAATCGACCGGCAGCAGGGTGCCGTGGTGAGCGCGCACCTCGGCGACCATGAGATCGCCCGCGCACACCAGGCATTCCTTGTTGGCGAGCGCGACCACCGCGCCGCGCCGGATCGCGCCGAGCGTCGGCTTCAATCCGGCCGCTCCGACGATCGCCGCCATGACCCATTCGGCCGGGCGGGCGGCGGCTTCGGCCACCGCCTCGGGGCCCGCGGCCGCCAGCACGTCGCTGCCGGCGAGCGCGTCGCGCAACTCGCCGTAGAGCGCCGGGTCGGCGACCACGGCGACACGGGCGCGCAAGCTCCGCGCCTGTTCGGCCAGCAGCGCCACGTTGCGGTTGCCGGTAATAGCCTCGACCACGAAACGGTCGGGCGCGCGGCCAATCAAGTCGACAGTGTTGCGTCCGACCGAGCCGGTCGACCCGAGAATGGTCACCCGCTTCGGCGACGGATCGGTGTCGGCGACCGGCACCAGGCGGGGCGCGGGTATCACCATGTCGTTCCTCCCGTCCAACCGGCCGCGCGCGCCGCCGCGGCGAGAACCACGACGGCCATGAACGCATCCAGACGATCGAACAGGCCGCCATGGCCGGGAATGATCCGGCTCGTGTCCTTGACGCCGAAGCGGCGCTTGATGGCGGATTCCATCAAATCGCCGCCTTGTCCGACCAAACCGAATAGCGCGGCCATAAGGGCGAAGCCGGCAGCGTCGTCGGCGCCGAAGGCCAGGGCGCAAAAGCCTCCGCCTGCCGCCGCACCGATTACCGCGCCAGCCAATCCGGACCAGGTTTTCTTCGGGCTAATCGAGGGAGCAAGTTTTGGCCCGCCAAAGGTGCGCCCGAACACGTAGGCGACCGTGTCCGAGGCCCACACCACGATCAGGAGCCAAGCGACCAATTCGCGGCCATGCGGGGCGAGGCGCAGCCATTCGAGCGCCGCCACCGGCACAGCGATATAGACCACGCCGATCGCCATCCACGCGCGCTTGCCCTTCCCTTCGGCGGCGTCGCCTTCGAGCGCGGCCGCGGCCAGCGTCCCGGCTCCGATGGCGATAACGGCGGGCCACATCTCGTCCGTCGCGACCAACAGGACGGCGGCGGCGGCCACGAGCGTCAGCAACGCACGCATGAGCGACGCACGATGGCTTCCGCACAAGGCCGTCCATTCCCACGCCAGCACGCCGGCGACGGCGATCAGTGCCGCCTCGAACACGGGCGGCCCGACATACGCGACCGCCAGCGCCAGCGGCGCGAGCACCGCCGCCGAGGCGAGCCGGGGCCACAAATCCCCGCTGCCGGAATTAAGCGCCGGTAGCGCCATAACGCCTGTCGCGGCCATGGTACTCCTTGATCGCGCGTGCAAAGTCTTTTTCGGAGAAATCGGGCCATAGGGTGTCGAGGAACACGAATTCGGTATATGCCAACTGCCACAGCAGGAAGTTGCTGATGCGTTGCTCGCCGCTGGTGCGGATCAGCAGATCGGGATCCGGTACGCCAACCGTGAACAAGCGGCCGGCGAGCGTCGCCTCGTCGATCTCATAGGGGCGAATGCGGCCGGCGACGGCATCCTCGGCCAGTTGTCGGGCAGCGTTGGCGATCTCGGCGCGGCTGCCGTAGCTCAAGGCGATGAGCAGCGTGAGAGTCGCGTTGTTCGCGGTCAGGCGTTCGGCATCCTCGATCAGGTTGACGATATCGGGCGCCAAGCGGGACCGGTCGCCGATGACGCGGAGCCGGATGCCTTCCTTGTGCAGATCGGCGATCTCACTGCGGAGATAGAAGCGCAGCAGCCCCATCAGTTCCTCGACTTCATCCGCCGGGCGTTTCCAGTTCTCGGAGGACAAGCCGTAGAGCGGGGGGTAACGCACGCCGTGGGCGGCCGCTGCGCGCACGGCGATGCGGGCGGCATCGGCGCCGCGCCGATGGCCGGCGGTGCGCGGCAATCCGCGCCGCTGCGCCCAGCGGCCGTTGCCGTCCATGATGATGGCGACGTGGGCGGGTACCGAACCGCGACGCGAAGATTCGAAGGAAATGTCGGTCATGGCCTCAGACTTGCTTGATCTCTTGATCCTTGTGGGCGAGCGTGTCGTCGATTTTCTTGATGTATTCGTCGGTTAGCTTCTGTACCTGGGACGAGTAATCGCGGTGTTCGTCCTCGGAAATCTTGTGGTCCTTCTCGAGCTTTTTCAGTTCGTCCATGCAATGGCGGCGAACGTTGCGGATGGCGACGCGGCCTTCCTCGGCATACTTGGCGGCGATCTTCGCCAACTCCTGGCGCCGCTCGGCGGTGAGGGCCGGGATCGGGATGCGAATCAGTTGCCCGTCCGATTGCGGATTGAGACCAAGGTTGGCTTCGCGGATCGCCTTCTCCACCGATTTGATCAAACCGCGATCCCACACCTGCACCGTCAACAGGCGCGGTTCGGGCACGCCGATGGTGCCGACCTGGTTGATCGGCATTTTGCCGCCGTAGGCATCGACCATGACCGGCTCCAACAGACTGGTCGAAGCACGGCCGGTTCTCAGCCCCGAGAATTCCTTATGCAGGACGGTGAGCGTTCCATCCATGCGGTGTTTGGCGTCGTTCTTCATCGTGTTGAAGTTGGTCCAGGCCATGGCGCGCTCCTTCGGGCGGCGACGATCAATTGACGACGGTGTGACGCTCGGTGCCGGCGATCACGCGCGCCAGCGCTCCGGGCTTGTGAATCGAGAACACGACGATCGGGATGCGATTATCACGCGCGAGCGCCACCGCCGCAGCATCCATTACCTTGAGGTTGCCGGCGAGAACCTCATCGTAGCCGAGACGGTCGTGGCGCTTGGCGCCGCGCACTTTCTTCGGATCCGCGCTGTAGACGCCGTCCACCTGCGTGCCTTTGAACAAGGCGTCGCAACCCATCTCGCTCGCGCGCAGCGCGGCGGCCGTGTCGGTGGTGAAAAACGGATTGCCGGTGCCGGCGGCGAAGATCACCACCTCGCCCGCCTCCAGATGAGCGAGCGCACGGCGGCGGGTATAGGGTTCGCACACCGGATTCATCGGGATCGCCGACATCACCCGTGCCTTGCATCGGGCACGGCGAAAGACGGCCTGGAGGGCGAGCGCGTTCATGACGGTGGCAAGCATGCCCATGTAATCGGCGTTGGCGCGCTCGATCCCCAACTCTTCGCCTTCCGTGCCGCGAAAGAAGTTTCCGCCGCCGACGACCAGGGCGACCTGCGTGCCCGCCTTGACGAGACGAGCAACCTCGGACGCGAGGCGATCCATCGTCTTGGGATCGAAGCCCTGCGGGCGCCGGCCCATGAGACCCTCGCCCGACAGCTTGAGCAGGATGCGGCGGTATTTGACGGCTTTGGCCATGATGTTCCGTTCTTCTATTTAGGCCACGCGCAAACCCCTCGCGCCGGAGCGCAAAATCGCGACCGATTTGCGATCCCGGTGCGGGAAACCCAGATATTCCGCCAGTTTATACCAGGAAATCCCGCAGGGTCTTGGTAAATTTAAGGTTTCGACCCAAGCGCTGTAGGGCTTTGACCAGCGCGAAACCGCCGAAATCGAGCCATTAGTGGCCTGCGGCGGCGGCCACCTCGGCGGCGAAGTCGGTCTGGCCCTTCTCGATCCCTTCGCCGAGAGCGAATCGGGCGAAGCCCTTGACCGTGATCGGCTGGCCGGCAGCCTTGGCCGCCCGCTCGATCGCCTGAGCGACCCGGCTTTCGCCGTCGATGACGAACACTTGGTCGACCAGGCAGACTTCCTCGTAAAACTTGCGCAAGCGCCCTTCGACCATCTTGGCGACGATGTCTTCGGACTTGCCCGAGGCGCGGGCCTGATCGGCGAGAACGGCGCGCTCGCGCTCGATTGCCGCTGCGTCCAGTCCTTCCCGGCTCACGGCCTGGGGATTGGCGGCGGCGACGTGCATGGCGAGCTGCTTGGCGATGCCGTCGAGTTTATCCGCCGGGGCGGCGGACTCGATCGCGACGAGAACACCGATCTTGCCGAGACCGGGCGCTGCGGCGCTGTGGATGTAGGAGCCGATTATGCCGCGCGGCGATTCCAGGATTGCGACCCGGCGGAGATTCATGTTTTCGCCGATGGTCGAAATCAGATGGGTCAATTCGTCGGCCACGGTGCGTCCCGTGCCGGGATAGGCGGCGGCCTTGAGCTTTTCCAGATCGCCGTCGGACTTGAGCGCGAGTTTGGCGACGTTGGCGGCAAACGACTGAAAAACTTCGTTGCGGGCCACGAAATCGGTTTCGCTGTTGACTTCGACCAGGGCGCCGCGACCGCTTTCGACGGCGAGCGCGACCAGGCCTTCGGCGGCGACGCGGCCCGCCTTCTTGGCGGCGGCGGCGAGGCCCTTTTTGCGCAGCCAATCGACGGCGGCTTCGAGATTGCCGCCGGTTTCGGCGAGCGCCTTCTTGCAATCCATCATCCCTGCACCGGATTTTTCGCGCAGTTCCTTGACGAGAGCGGCGGAGATTTCGGCCATGATCGCGGGCTCCGCTCAGGCGCTCGGTGCCGCCGGGGTTTCCGGCGCATTCGCGGTTCCGACGGGCAACGCTTCGGCCGGCGGCGTGTCCATGGCGCCGATATCCTTGCCTTTGCCGGGCGCGGACAGTTCCGCCTGGATGCCGTCGAGGACCGAGCCGACCATCAGATCGCAATAGAGGGTCACGGCGCGCAACGCGTCGTCATTGCCGGGGACCGGATGGGTGATGCCCTCGGGATCGCTGTTGGAATCGATGATCGCGACCACCGGAATGCCGAGCTTGCGCGCCTCGGCAATGGCGATCTGTTCCTTGTTGGTGTCGATAACGAACAGGATATCGGGCAGTCCGCCCATTTCCTTGATGCCGCCAAGCGCGCGTTCGAGCTTGTCGCGCTCGCGCTGGAGATTGAGCTGCTCCTTCTTGGTCAGGCCGGTGACCGCCTCGGGCTTTTCGAGTTTCTGGTCGAGATCGCGCAGGCGCTTGATCGAGTTGGAGATCGTGCGCCAGTTGGTGAGCATGCCGCCGAGCCAGCGGTGGTTGACGTAATGCTGGCCGCAGCGCTTGGCCGCTTCCGCGATCTTGTCGGAAGCTTGGCGCTTGGTGCCGACGAACAGCACGCGCCCGCCGGCGGCGACCACGTCACGCACCGCGACCATCGCCTGATGGAGCAGAGGCACCGTCTGGCCGAGATCGATAACATGAATGCCGTTACGGACCCCGAACAGGTAGGGGGCCATCTTCGGGTTCCAGCGGCGGGTGTTGTGGCCGAAATGGACGCCAGCTTCCAAAAGCTGACGCATCGTGAACGCGGGGAGCGCCATCGTTTCAGTCCTTCTCCGGTTGTGCCTCCGCAGGCTTGCGTCCCGATCCGGGACACCGGAGCGGCGTTACCAGGGTCACCCCCGACGCCGCGAGCCCGCGTGCGGATTTAGCGGGCGGTTAGATACCCGCCCCTGCCCGGCGTGGCAAGCCCGAACCATCCGTTGGTAGCCCTTTGTTATTTATTGTTTTACGTCAATACATTAAGTTGTGACGTTGACGTTTGGGGTTAGATTTCGCTCGCCTCCAACACCCCGGTGACATTGCGCACCGCGGCCAGCGCCGCCGGGTTCAGACGATATTCGCCGAGGTCGAATTCGACCTCATGGCCGGTATCGAGCCGGGACACCAGTTTGACCCGTCCCTTGCGCCCATTGCCGTTACCGTTTCCTCCCCGCCTGCCGGCGATGATCTCGCCGATTGGGGCGATCGCGTTCGGGGTGGCAACCACGATGCGGATACCGGCGGCGGTGCGGGCCGCGACCTCCTCCAGGGACTCCAGGCCCTGGACCGTGAGCCGGAAGCTTTCCCCTTCTACCTGGACGGCGGCACGCACCAGCAGCGAGCGGCCGACCTCCAGAAGCCCGCGTGACGCGGCCAGGGTTTCGGCGAACACCACCGCTTCGAACACCCCGGTCATGTCGGAAAATTGGACGAAAGCGTAGCGGTTACCCTTGGCCGAGGTGCGCTCTTTCTTACCGATCACCGTGCCGGCAAGCCGGACCGGGCCCGGTTCGGGATCGGCGGCGACTTCGGCGATGGGGCGGACCGAAAGCCGCGCCAGCGTGCGGCGGTAGGCGTCGAGCGGATGGGCGGAAAGGTAAAACCCAATCGCCTCGAATTCGTGGCCGAGGCGGTCCATGGGCGGCCAATCGGCGACGTCGGGCAGTACGATCTTGGCCCGAGCCATATCTCCGCCCCCGCCGAAGAGCGAGATTTGCGAACTGGCCCGCTCCTCGTTGGCGGCGTGGGCGTGGCGCAGGATCTCCTCGATCCCTTCGAAGGTCTGGCGTCGGTTGGGGTTGAGGCCATCGAACGCCCCGGCGCGGGCGAGGTTTTCGAGCGCGCGCTTGTTGGCGACCTTGGGATCGAGTCGCCGGGCGAAATCGGCTAGGTCGCGGAACGGCCCATTGGCGCGGCGTTCGGCGACGAGCGCGTCCATGGCTGCCGCGCCGACGTTGCGCACCGCCGCGAGCGCGTAGCGGATCGCCGGGTTGCCATCGGCGTCGCGCCCGACCGAGAAACGCGTCTCGGAAGCGTTCACATCCGGCGGCAGCAAGCGAATTCCCATGCGATCCACTTCCTGGCGGAAGACGTTGAGCTTGTCGGTATTGGCCATGTCGTGGGTCATGGACGCGGCCAGGAATTCGACCGGGTGATGGGCCTTGAGGTAGGCGGTCTGATAGGCGACCAGCGCGTAAGTTGCGGCGTGGGATTTGTTGAATCCGTAGTCGGCGAACTTGGCGACCAGGTCGAAGATGTCGCGCGCGCGCGCCTCGGGCACGTTTCGGTTGCGGGCGCCCTCGACGAACGCCTCGCGCTGCTTGTCCATCTCCGACTTGATCTTCTTGCCCATGGCGCGGCGGATCAGGTCGGCATGGCCGAGGGAGAAACCGGCTAATTCCTGGGCGATCTGCATCACCTGTTCCTGGTAGATGATGATGCCGAAGGTTTCCTTCAGGATCCCTTCCAGGGTCGGATAGAGGTAGTCGGGCTTCTCCTGGCCGTGCTTGCGGCGGATGTAGCTCGGGAGATTGCCCATAGGACCCGGGCGGTAGAGAGCGACGACAGCGATGATGTCCTCGAAGGTATCGGCCTTGAGGTTGCGCAGCACGTCGCGCATTCCCGCGCTTTCCAGCTGGAACACCCCGGTGGTATCGGCCCTGGCGAGCATGGCGAAGGTCGCTTCGTCGTCGAGCGGGAGGTTGGCGAGGTCGATTTTGGTTCCGCTTTCCTTTTCCGCTAGCTTGGCCGCGTCGGCGAGTACGGTGAGCGTCTTAAGCCCGAGGAAGTCGAATTTGATCAGGCCGGCTTCCTCGACGTATTTCATATTGAATCCGGTCACCAGTCGGTCGGACTTGGGATCGCGATAAAGCGGGATCAATTCGTCGAGCGGGCGGTCGCCGATCACCACGCCCCCGGCATGGGTTGACGCGTGGCGGTAAAGCCCCTCCAGTTGGCGGGCGATGGTGAACAGCCGCTCGACCGCGGGGTCCTCGTCAATGGCATTCTGCAACAGCGGTTCCTTGGCGACCGCCTGGTCGAGGGTCACGGGCTTGGCCGGGTCGTGCGGCACCATCTTGCAGAGCTTGTCGACTTGGCCGTAGGGCATTTCCAGCACCCGGCCGACGTCGCGCAGCACGGCGCGGGCCTGGAGCTTGCCGAAGGTGATGATCTGCGCCACTCGGTCGCGGCCGTAGCGTTCCTGGACGTAGTGGATCACCTCGTCGCGGCGGTCCTGGCAGAAGTCGATGTCGAAGTCGGGCATCGACACGCGCTCGGGGTTGAGGAAGCGTTCGAACAAAAGCCCGAAGCGCAACGGGTCGAGGTCGGTGATGGTCAACGCCCAAGCGACGACCGAGCCCGCGCCCGAGCCGCGCCCAGGCCCGACCGGACAACCTTGCGTCTTGGCCCAGCGGATGAAGTCGGCGACGATCAGGAAGTAGCCGGCATAGCCCATCTTGGCGATGACGCCGAGTTCATAGTCAAGCCGCTCCCGGTAAGGGCGCGCGACCGCCTCCTTCGTCGCTTCGTCCATGCCCGGTTTCCAGACGCTCGCCTTGAGGCGCGCTTCGAGGCCGGCGTGAGATTGGATCTTGAGCCCTTCCGTTTCGCTCACGCCCGGGCCGCAATCGAATGGGGGAAGGATTGGCGCCACCTTCTCGACCATGAAGGCGCAGCGTTTGGCGATGATGAGCGTGTTGTCCACGGCTTCCGGCACGTCGGCGAAGAGCGCCCGCATTTCGTCCGGGGATTTGAGATAGTGTTCGGCCGTCACCCGCCGTCGCTCGGTCGCCGAAAGGGTTGCGCCTGCGGCGATGCAGAGAAGCGCATCGTGGGCTTCATACATGCGGCGTTCGGGAAAAAACGCTTCGTTGGTCGCAACCAGGGGCAGGCCGTGCCGGTAGGCGAGTTCGAGAAAACCCGCCTCGGTCGCTTTTTCTTCCGGCGTGCCGTGGCGCATCAACTCGACATAGAGCCGGCCGGGAAACGCCTTGGCGAGGCGCAGCAACAGCGCTTCGGCGGCGGGTACTTGTCCGGCGGCGAGCAGGCGGCCGACCGGTCCCGCCGCGCCGCCGGCGAGCAGAATGAGTCCTTCGCCGTAACGGACGAGATCGTCGAGACCGACTTGCGGGTTAAGCGGGGCTTCGCCCCCTTCCCGTCCGAATTGGGCGATGCGCACAAGCTTGAGCAGGTTACGATAACCGGCGGCGCTTTGCACCAGTAGCACCAACGGGTCGGCATCGGGGCCGCTCGCGCTTGCCGGAGCGAAACCGGGGCGCGCGCCGGCCGGATCCTCGCGCGTCAAGTTGAGTTGACAGCCGATGATCGGTTGCACGCCCGCATCGCGCGCGTAATGGGAGAATTCGAGCGCTCCGAACAGGTTGTTGGTGTCGGTGACCGCGACCGCCGGCATGTCGAGTTGACGGCAGCGTTTCACCAGCGCGTCGATGCGGATCGCGCCTTCGGACAGGGAATAGGCGGAATGAACGCGGAGGTGGACGAACGAAGCGTGCGGCATGGGGCGGAAAGGATTTCACACCCTGCGCGCGAAGTCACCCGAATCGATCTAATTATCCACAAGCACGCCGTCGTGCAGGCGAATCGTTCGGTCCATGCGTCGGGCGAGATCGACGTTGTGGGTGGCGATCAAGGCGGCAAGATTCGCGCCGCGCGCGAGTTTGAGCAAGAGACCGAACACCTCGTCGGCGGTATGCGGATCGAGGTTGCCGGTCGGCTCGTCGGCGAGCAGGACGGCGGGCGCGTTGGCGAGTGCGCGGGCGATGGCGACGCGCTGCTGCTCGCCGCCCGACAGGCGCGCCGGACGATGGTTGGCGCGCTCAGCAAGGCCAAGCGTGACCAACAGTTCGCGCGCGCGGGACTCCGCCTCGGCGCGCGGCAGTCCGGCGATGGCCTGGGGCACGATCACGTTTTCCAGCGCCGAAAACTCGGGCAGCAGGTGGTGGTACTGGTAGACAAAGCCCAGGTTGGCGCGGCGCAGCCGGGTGCGCTCGTCGTCGTCGAGGGCGCCGCAGGCGAGGTCGGCGATGATCACTTCGCCCTCGTCCGGTTTTTCCAAAAGCCCGGCGATGTGCAGCAGCGTCGATTTGCCCGCGCCCGAGGGACCGACCAGGGCGACGATCTCGCCCGCGCGAAGCGACAGGTTGGCGCCCTTCAACACCGCGAGCGAATCGCGGCCTTGGCGGAACACACGCACGACCTCGGCGAGCTGCAAGACGGTCTTACTCATAACGAAGGGCCTCGGCCGGATCGATGGTTGCGGCGCGCCAGGACGGATAGATGGTGGCAAGGAACGAAAGCCCGAGCCCCATCAGCACCACCGCCGTCACCTCCGACCAGTCGATGCGCGCCGGCAGCTTGGAGAGGAAATAAATTTCGGCGGCGAACAGCTCGCCGCCGGTCAGCCCCTGGATCGCCTGGCGGATCGCTTCGATGTTGAGGGCGAACGCGACGCCGAGCACGAATCCGGCGAGCGTGCCGATGACGCCGATGCTGGCCCCGCTCATGAAAAAGATGCGCATAATCGAGCCGCGTGTCGCGCCCATGGTGCGCAGAATGGCTATGTCGCGGCCCTTGTCCTTGACCAGCATGATCATGCTGGAAACGATGTTGAACGCCGCGACCAGTATGATCAGGGTCAGGATCAGGAACATGACGTTGCGTTCAACCTGGACCGCGTTGAAGAAGCTGGAGTTGGCCTGCTGCCAGTCGTGGATGCGGACCTTGCCTTGCAGGGCGCCCAAGATGTGCGCGCCGACGCGCGGCGCATCGTCGGGATCAGTGACGAACACTTCCAGGTTGGTGACCGCCTCGGGCACGCGGAAGTAGATTTGCGCGGCTTTCAGCGGCATGAAAACATAGCTGGAATCATACTCGAACATGCCGACGTTGAAGGTGGCGACGATCCGGTACGCGCGCATGCGCGGCACGGTGCCGAGCGCAGTCGCCGTGCTCTGCGGCGAAATGAGCGTGACGCGGTCACCGACCGCTAGGCCGAGCCGGTCGGCGAGCCGGGCGCCAACCACGACCGCATCCTCCCCCTCGAACTGGGCGAGCCCGCCGCCGACGATGCTGCGGGCGACCAGGCTTTGCTTGGCGAGGTCGTCGGGTCGGATACCGCGCACCAGGGCACCCCGCGCCGCACCGCGCGCGGTCGCCATCACTTGGCCCTCGACGATGGGTGTGGCGGAGACGACGCCTGGCACCTTGCGCACGGCGAGCGCCATGGCATCGAAATCGGTCAGCGGCGCGCTTAGGCCATAGACGCCGAGATGGCCGTTGAGGCCGAGGATGCGCGACAGCAGTTCATGGCGGAATCCGTTCATCACCGACATGACGATGATGAGCGTGGCGACGCCGAGGGCGATGCCGAGCAACGAGAACCAAGCGATGACGGAGATGAATCCTTCTTGGCGCCGCGCGCGCAGGTAGCGCATGGCGACCGACCATTCGAAGCGGGTGAACACGCGCCGTTCCCTTCCCCGCCTCAGTCGCCGACGAGACGGGCGAGCGCGGACTCGCGGCTCAATTCCTGGCGTTCGCCGCTCTTGCGGTTCTTGAATTCGACCACGCCGCTTTTCACCCCGCGCGGGCCGACCACCAGCTGCCACGGCAGGCCGATCAGGTCCATGTCGGCGAACTTGACGCCCGCGCGCTGGTCGCGGTCGTCGTAGAGCGTCGCCACGCCGCGCTCGCCGAGGGTGCGGTAAATCTCCTCGCACGCCCGGTCGCAATCGGGATCGCCGTTCTTGAGGTTGATCAGCCCGACACGGAACGGCGCGACGGATTCGGGCCAGACGATTCCGGCCAGATCGTGGGACGCCTCGATGATCGCGCCGACGAGACGCGAAACACCGATGCCGTAGGAACCCATTTCAACCATGATTTCCTCGCCTTTGGGTCCGGCGACCATCGCCTTCATCGGCTTCGAGTACTTGGTGCCGAAATAGAAGATATGCCCGACCTCGATGCCGCGCGCGGTGACCAGATCAGCCCCCAGAGCGGCGCCCTTGGCCGGATCGTGCTTCTCGTCGCTCGCGGCGTAGACCGAGGTCCAGCGGTCGACCAGGGCTTGCAAGTCCTTGGCATCGTCCGGCACCCCGTTGGGTAAGGCGAAATCGAGCAGCTGGCGATGGCAGAATACCTGCGATTCGCCGGTTTCAGCGAGGATCAAGAATTCATGGCTGAGGTCGCCGCCGATCGGGCCGGTGTCGGCGGCGAGCGGAATCGCCTTGAGCCCGAGCCGCTGGAACGTGCGCAGGTAGCACGCGAACATCTTGTTGTAGGAAGTGCGCGCGCCGGCGTAATCGAGATCGAACGAATAGGCGTCCTTCATCAGGAACTCGCGCCCGCGCATCACGCCGAAGCGGGGGCGGATTTCGTCGCGGAACTTCCACTGCACGTGATAGAGCAGCTTGGGCAGATCCCGATACGACTTGATCGAGCCGCGGAAGATGTCGGTAATTTGCTCCTCGTTGGTCGGGCCGTAGAGCATGTCGCGCTCGTGGCGGTCGCGGATACGCAGCATTTCGGGCCCATAGGCATCGTAGCGGTCGCTTTCGCGCCAGAGATCCGCGGGCTGGATGGTCGGCATCAGCAACTGCTGGCAGCCGATGGCGTCTTGTTCCTGTTCGACGATGCGCTGGATGTTGGCGAGCACGCGAAAGCCGAGCGGCAGCCATGAATAGATGCCGGCGCTCGACTGGCGGATCATCCCCGCCCGCAGCATCAGGCGGTGGGAGACGATCTGGGCTTCGGACGGATTTTCCTTGAGGGTGGGCAAAAAGTATCGGGATAGGCGCATCGGTTATTTTTTCGTCCCGTAGGTTTGCCGGCAGGCTTCGGCGATAGCGGCTTGGTCGCGCTGATCGAGCGGCTTGTCGTTCCAGTACACCTTGTCGCCCTTGACCGTGACCTTACCGATCACGCTTTCGCCCGTGTATTTGCCGCCCGAACCGAGGCCGTATTTCTTGTCGAGGTCGAATCCGATATCGATGGAAATGGTTTCGGGAAGCTTGATCGGGCTGCCGCCGGGCAGATCGGCTTCCTTGACTTTTTTGCCGCGCGCGTCGGTGCCAGGCTTGTATTCGGCGCTCGACTGGTGCTTGACGATGCGGCTGCATTCGCTGCGGCTCAATTTGACTGACGAGCCCTTGGCCGACGCCGCGAACACCCCGGCGGCGGGCGCAAACAAGGACAGAATCGCGGCGGAGGCAATGAGCGTGCGCATGAAGCGATCATATCTCCGGAAGGGCCGGCGGTACAAGCCGAGTTGGCTCAACGACGGATCGATATCAGATCGGAAACGTAGGCCCAATAGCCGATCGCGAACACAACCGCCGCCACGATCGACGTGAGCGCGAACTTGATCAGGATGCGCGGACGCTCGGGCGAACCCGCGGCGTGGCCCTTGGCCACGTCCTCGGTCGCGATCGGGCGATTGCCCCAAGGCAGCACCATGAACAGAACCAGCCACCAGATGACGGTGTAAATCGCAAGCGCCGTGTACCATTTCATCGCCGCTCACGCCTCTTCCAATTCGATCAAGGTACCGAGGAAATCCTTGGGATGCAGGAACAGCACCGGCTTGCCGTGCGCGCCGATCTTCGGCTCGCCGTCGCCGAGCACGCGGGCGCCCTGCGCTTTCAGCCGGTCGCGCGCGGCGCGGATGTCGGACACCTCGTAGCAGACGTGATGGATGCCTCCTCCCGCGTTCTTGGCGAGAAAGCCGGCGATGGGCGAATTGTCGCCGAGCGGATGGAGCAGTTCGATCTTGGTGTTGGGCAATTCGACGAAGACGACGGTGACGCCATGCGCGGGCTCGGGCACCGGGTCCGACACCTTGGCACCGAGCAGATCGCGATAAAGCCTCGCCGCCTGCGTCAGGTTGGGCACCGCGATCGCCACATGGTTGAGCTTTCCGATCACGATCCAATTCCTTCCTGGCGAATTCCTTTCCGCACCGTCAAACGCGCACCAGATGGATACTGGTGACGGGGCGCTTGTCGAAGCGGTCGCGGAACGCGCGCCGCACCGCGATCCGGAGTGGGTCCTTGAGCGCCGCGTCGTCGCCGCGCCGCGCGGCGGGCGTCGCGGCGACCACTTCCTCGACCGTCTCGCGCACAACACCAAGCGCGTCCTCGTCGCCCGCTTCCATCACGCCGAGGGTCGAAATCTGCACCTCGCCCTTGACCCGGCCGCGCGCGTCGAGAACCACGGTGACTACGGCCGACCCATTGTATATGGCGCGGTTGCGGTCGCGCACAAGCGCGCCGTCGAGCGGCACCAGCCGGTTGCCGTCGACCGCGAGCCGCCCGACCGGAACCCGGTCCACAACTTCCGCCCGGCCGGGCGCGAGGCGAATCACGCCGCCGTTTTCCGAAACCACCGCTTCCGGCACCTGGCAGTCGCGCGCCAGGTCGGCGTGTTCGAGCATATGGCGCAACTCGCCGTGCACCGGCACGGCGACGCGCGGCCGGACCAGCTGATACATGCGCGCGAGCTCGTCGCGGGCGGGATGGCCGGAAACATGGACATGATGATCGCGCCAGGTGACGATCTTGACCCCGAGCCGGACCAGGTCGTTCTGCAGCTTGGCGATCGCCGTTTCGTTGCCGGGAATGACGCGGGAGGAGAAAATGACCAAATCCCCCGCCCCAAGGGTCACGTTGGGATGATCGTCAGCGGCGATGCGGGCGAGCGCGGCGCGCGGCTCACCCTGACTTCCGGTGCAGATGATGACCGCGCGGTCCGGCGGCAGCCAGCCCGCCGCCTCCTCGTCGAGGAAAGCGCGCGTGGCAGCGAGATAACCGTTTTCGCGCGCCGCCGCGTCGATCCTTCTCAGCGAGCGTCCGGCGATGACCACGTCGCGCCCGCACACGGCGGCCGCGCGGGCAATGGTTTCAAGGCGCGCGACGTTGGTCGCGAAACAAGCGACCGCAACCCGCGCCTTGGCTTCACGAATTAGGTCGGTCAGGGTCGATTCCAGTTCGGCCTCGGAGCCGGACACACCGGGCGTGAACACATTGGTGGAATCGCAGACGATGGCGAGCACGCCTTCGTCGCCGAGGCGCCGCAGCGCCGCTTCGTCGGATAACGGGCCGACCACCGGCTCTGGGTCGAATTTCCAGTCGCCGGTGTGGACCACGGTGCCGTGCGGCGTGCGGATGGCGAGCGCGTTTGGCTCCGGGATCGAGTGGGTGACGGTGACCAATTCGACGTCGAACGGCCCGATGCGGATCCGTCCGCCGAGCGGCACGACGGTGATCGGCACTTTTCCGTCCATGCCCGCCTCGCGCAGCTTGCGGGAGAGAATCGAAACCGCGAACGGGGTCGCGTAGACCGGGCAACGGAGGCGGTCCCATAAATAGGGCACCGCGCCGAGGTGGTCTTCGTGCGCGTGGGTCAGCACCAGCCCGAGCAAACGGCTGCGCCGTTCGGCGATGAACGCCGGGTCGGGCATGATGACGTCGACACCGGGCACGCGGCCGTCGCCGAAGGTGACGCCCAAATCGACCATCAGCCACTGATGGCCGTCGGGCGCCGGGCCATAGCCGTAGAGATTGAGGTTCATGCCGATTTCGCCCGCCCCGCCGAGCGCGACGAAGACCAACTCGGATTTTGAGCGTGACGGGGCTGGGGAACGGCTCATTCGCCGGTCTTGGCGCCGGTCTTGGGGTTGCGCGGGGCGTTGCGCCGATAAATGGCGTAAAGGCCGCGCAGCGTCAGATCGAGGTCGGCGCGCTTGATGCATGGAACCGCGTCGCTAAACAAAGGTGCGAGGCCGCCGGTCGCGATCACCTCCATCTCGGCGCCGTACTCCTTGCGGATGCGCTCGACCAGGCCCTCGATCATGGCGACGTAACCCCAATAGATGCCGGACTTCATCGCCGCGACCGTGCCGGTGCCGATGACGCGCTCGGGCCGGCCGATGGCGACGCGCGGCAGCTTGGCCGCCGCCATGTGCAGCGCTTCGGCCGACAAATTCACGCCGGGCGCAATCACCCCGCCGCGGTAATTGCCGTCGGCGTCGATCACGTCGAAGGTGGTGGCGGTGCCGAAATCGATGATGATCATCGGCCCCCGGTAGCTGTTCTTGGCCGCGACCGCGTTGACCAGGCGGTCGGCGCCGACCTCTTCGGGGTGGTCGACCAGGACCTTGATCCCCAGTTCGACGCCCGGATCGCCAACCACGATCGGATCGCAATCGAAATACTTGCGGCACATGGTTTTCAGGCTGAACAACGCCGCCGGCACCACGGTGGCGACGATGGCGCTTTTGATCGCGCCCGGGTCGATTCCCGACAGGCGCAGCAGTTGCGTGAGCCACAGGCCGAACTCGTCGGCGGTGCGGTTATGGTCGGTTGACGAGCGCCAATCGCCGCGCGTCTTGCCGTCATCGGCGAAAACCGCGAACACGGTGTTGGTGTTGCCGCAATCGATGGCGAGAATCATCGGCTTTCCCTCGAACTAGCCGCGGGCGAAGAACACGTCGCCGGCGGAAATGCGCCGCACCGGCCCGTCCGGCAGGCGGAGCGCAAGCGCGCCGTCGTCCTCCAGGGCGTCGAACACGCCCCGCACCGTTTCGCTCTCGATCCGGACCGAAATCGGCGCGCCGACGCCCAACACGTGGCGGCGATAGGTTTCGAGCACGGCGGCCAAGCCTCCGTCAAGCCAGCGCGCGCGCCAACGGGCGAACGCGGCGATATAGGTTTCCAGCGCCCGCGCAGGATGGGGTGGCGCGAGGCCGAGGGCGGCGAGCGAGGTGGCGGCGAACTCGGTGCCTTCGGGGTGGCTAGCGAGATTGATTCCGGCGCCCACCACCACCCAGTCGGGAATCTTGCCGTTTCCCTCGGCGCGGGATTCGAGCAGCACGCCCGCGATTTTGCGCTCGCCGACCAAAACGTCGTTCGGCCATTTCAGCGCGACGTCTCTCGCACCCCACGCTCGCAGCGCCTCGCGAAAAACGAGCGCGGCGGCGAAGCCGAGCCCGGCGATTTGGCCCAGCGGCCGTTCGGGCCGGAGCAGGATCGAGCTGTAGAGATTGCCGGGCGGCGATACCCAACCCCGCCCGCGCCGACCCTTGCCGGCTTTCTGTTCCAGCGCCCACACCACCAGGCCGTCCGGCGCGGCCTCGGGCCCATCGGCGCGGCGCTTGGCGTCCTCGTTGGTGCTGGCGGTCGTCTGAAGCGCGACCAGGGTAAAACCGGCCGGCAGGCGAGGCTTGGCCGTCACAGTGTCGGAGCCGGGATCAACGCCTCGGCCGCCTTGGCCGCCGCCTTCAGCACCGGCCCGGGCACGAGGAAGAAGAAGATCACGATCGCGCTCGCCGCCCAGGCGATCCAGGCGATTTCGGGACGCAGAGCCTTGTCGAGCGCCTCGCCCGGCTCGTCGAAATACGCGATCCGCACGATGCGGATGTAATAGAACGCGGCCACCACGCTGGTGAGCAAGCCGACCGCCGCGAGCACGAACATGCCCGCCTCGACGGCGGAGAGGAAGACGTAGAGCTTGCCGAAGAAACCAGCGAGCGGCGGAATGCCGGCCATCGAAAACATCAGCACGCCGAACGCGGCGGCATAAAGCGGATGGGTGCGCCCGATACCAGCGAGATCGGAAATCGACTCCACATTGCGCCCGCCCCGCCGCATGGCGAGGATGCAGGCGAACGTACCCAGGTTCATCACCAGGTAAATGGCGAGATAGACCAGCATGCCGCGAATACCGTTCGCGTCCGCGACCGCGAGGCCGACCAGGGCGTAGCCGACGTGGCCGATCGAGCTGTAGGCCATCAGACGTTTGATATTCTGCTGATTGATTGCGCCGAAGGCGCCGACCGCCATCGAGGCGACGGCGATCACCGCCACCACCTGCTGCCAGTGCGGCGCCAAGTCGCCGAACGGCCCGACCATGAGTCGAACGAAAAGGCCGAGGGCGGCGATCTTGGGCGCGACCGAGAAGAAGGCGGTGACAGGTGTCGGCGCCCCTTCGTACACGTCCGGCGTCCACATGTGAAACGGCACCGCCGAAATCTTGAAGGCGAGCCCGGCCAGGATGAATACCAAACCGAAGACAATGCCGAGCGACGGCGCGCCGCCGCCGATGTGGTGGAATAGTTCCGCCAACACCTCGAAGTTGGTGCTACCGGCGAAGCCGTAAACCAGGGAGGAGCCGTAGAGCAGCATCCCCGACGCCAGCGCGCCGAGAACGAAGTATTTCAGGCCCGCCTCGGTCGCGCGCGAATCATCACGCTGGAACGTGGCCATGACATAGAGCGACAGGCTTTGCAGCTCGAGCCCGACGTAAAGCGCCATCAAATCGTTGGCCGACAGCATCATCATCATGCCGGCGACCGCGAACAAGGCGACGACCGAATATTCGAACCGGCCGGCGCCGTGGCGGGCGAGGAAGTCGCCGCTCATGACCAGCGCCGCCGCCGCGCCGATCAGAACCAGAACCTTGGCGAAGCGGCTGAAGGCGTCGATGGCGAACAGGCCGCCGAAGGTGACCGTACGGTCCTTGCCGAGCGCCAGCACCGCCAACAGCGCGATCAGCAGGACGGCGAGCGCGATCCAGTCGGTGCGCCGCGCGGCGAGAGCCTCGGCCGCGCGATCGCCCGCTTTCTGGAACACTCCGAACATCAGGAGCGCCATGCCGCCAAGGGCGAGCAGGATCTCGGGCAGCGCGGGCGTCAGGGCGGGAAGACTGGCGAGCGGCATGTCTTTCCTCCTAACGCGACCGTGTGGCGACGTGCGCCGTCGCGGGAGCGGCGGCGGGCATGGCGGCGATCCTGCGCCCCTCCTCCACCTGTCGCACCAGATTGGCGGAGGATGCGTGCATGATCTTGAGGAACGGCGCCGGATAGACACCCATCCAAAACACCAGCGCGATCAATGGCGCGAATACGGCGATCTCGCGCGGGGTCAGGTCGGTGATTTTGGCCAGCGCGTCCTTGGTCAGCTTGCCGAAAATCACGCGGCGATAGAGATAGAGCATGTAGACGGCGCCCAGGATCACGCCGGTTGCGGTCAACGCCGCGACCCAGGCATTGACCTGGAACAGTCCGATCAGCACCAGGATTTCGCCGACGAACCCGCTGGTGCCGGGCAACCCGACCGAGGCCAGCATGAAGATCATGAAGGCGAGCGCGTAGACCGGCATGCGGTGCACGAGGCCGCCATAGGTCGCGATTTCGCGCGAGTGCGTACGGTCGTAGACCACCCCGACGATCAGGAACAAGGCGGCGGAGACGACGCCGTGGCTAAGCATCTGGAAGATGGCACCTTCGATCCCCTGCAAGGTAAAGCTGAACGCCCCGGCGGTGACGAAGCCCATGTGCGCGACCGAGGAATAGGCGATCAGTTTCTTCATGTCGGCCTGGGCGAGCGCGACCAGCGAGGTGTAGATGACCGCGATCACGCTCAAGGCGAACACCAGCGGCGCGAAGGTTTCGCTCGCCGCCGGCAGCATCGGCAGCGAAAAGCGCAGAAATCCGTAGCCGCCGAACTTCAGCAGCACGCCCGCCAGGATGACCGATCCCGCCGTCGGCGCTTCCACGTGGGCGTCGGGCAACCACGTATGGACCGGCCACATCGGGACCTTGACCGCAAACGAGGCGAAGAAGGCGAGCCACAGCCACGGCTGCCATGTCGTCGGCAGACGATGCGCGAGCAGCGTCGGGATATCCGACGTGCCGGCGTCCATGTAAATGGCGAGCAGCGCGACCAGCATCAGCACTGAACCGGTCAGCGTGTAAAGGAAGAACTTGAAGGCGGAATAGACCCGCCTCGGCCCACCCCACACGCCAATGATCAGGAACATGGGGATCAGCACCGCCTCGAAGAAGACGTAAAACAAGAACAGATCGAGCGCGGCAAACATGCCGACCATCATGGTTTCCATAACCAGGAACGCGATCATGTATTCGCGTACCCGGTCGCGGATCGCGTCCCAGCTCGCCAGCACGCAGATCGGGGTCAGCAGCGTGGTCAGGAGAACGAACAAGACCGAAATGCCGTCGACCCCGACCCGGTAGGCGATATCGAGGCCGGGCATCCATTCGATCGTCTCGACGAACTGAAATCCGGCGTTGTCGGGGTCGAACCCGAACCACAAAAACAGCGACAGCAGGAATTCGATGCCGCTGGTCCACAGGGCGACGCTGCGGACATTGTCGGCGACGACCTTGTCCTCGCCCCGGATGAACAGGATAAACCCGGCGCCGACCAGCGGCAGGACGATCAGCAGCGACAGGATGGGAAGATCGAACATCGGCGGTTCCCTACCCCACCTGCCGCAGCACGTACCAGGTGATCAGCACGACGACGCCGATCAGCATGGCGAACGCGTAGTGATAGACGTAGCCGGTTTGCAGCGCCGCGACCCTGCGCGCCATGTTGACGACCGCTTGCGACAGGCCGTCGGGCCCGAGGCCGTCGATCAGGGTGCCGTCGCCCGTCTTCCACAGGTTGCGCCCGAGCGCCATCGCCGGTCGCACGAACAGACGGTCGTACAGTTCGTCGAAATACCACTTGTTGAGCAGGAATTGATAAATCCGCTGGTAACGGCGGGCGATGACGGCGGGCAGGCTCGGCGCCCACAGGTACAGCACGCAGGCGAGTCCGATGCCGAGGCCGCCGACCACCAGCGGCGACAATTTCACCCACGCCGGCACATGGTGCGCCTTGGCGAGCGCGTCGTGGGCGGGCAACACCTTGATCGCTTCGCCCCAGAACGTTGCCATCTTTCCGCCGACGAAGAATTCGTAGGCGATCAGGCCGGCGAACGCCGCGCCGGCGGCGAGCGCCAGCAGCGGCGCGATCATCACCAGGGGCGATTCATGCACGTGCGCCATGGTTTTTTCGTCCGCGCGCGGCGTGCCGTGGAAAGTCATGAACAAGAGGCGCCAGGAATAGAACGCGGTCAGAAACGCCGCCGCGATGCCCGCCACATAGGCGTAAAGGCCCCAGGGCGTGCCGGACGCGAACGCGGCCTCGAGCCCC
>Ga0194127_10000833_pt1 | contig 47938 bp, 43 predicted proteins | sample TA2KigC100mmetaG_FD_148624 | JGI IMG/M metagenome (GOLD analysis project Ga0194127, IMG submission 148624) | Freshwater microbial communities from Lake Tanganyika, Tanzania - TA2015036 Kigoma Deep Cast 100m | ecosystem: Environmental > Aquatic > Freshwater > Lake | place: Tanzania: Lake...
GCGGCGTCTCCAGGTACCACTTCCCCATGTACCTCAAGGAAATCGAGTTCCGTTTCAACCACCGGGGCGACAACACCTTCAGGCTCTTCCTGAAGGCCTTTTTTGGTTACGTTTCGCCCTAATTACCTTAGTTAAATCAAACGGGGATACGGCCCGTTGACGGACGTCGCGCGAGAAAATCGAAATCGCAACCTTGCGGCGCCTGCTGGACGCGATCGAGATAAAGACGCCGATAGCCGCGCGCCGCGTCCGCGGGCGCGGGCATCCGCGCGGCGCCTCGCCGCGCCAGTTCCGCCTCGGGAACGTCGAGGACGAGTTTCCGCTTCGGCACGTCGAGGTCGATGGCATCGCCGTCCTTGACCCACGCCAGCGGCCCGCCGACGGCGGCTTCGGGCGACGCGTGCAGCACGACGGTGCCGAACGCGGTGCCGCTCATGCGCGCGTCCGAAATCCGCACCATGTCCTTGACGCCTTTTTCGGCGAGCTTCTTCGGGATCGGCAGGTACCCGGCCTCGGGCATGCCGGGCGCGCCCTTGGGCCCGGCGTTGCGCAGCACCAGCACGCTCGCGGGCGTCACGTCGAGGTCCGGGGAATCGATCCGGCGGGCGAGGTCTTCGAGGGAATCGAACACCACCGCCGGGCCGCGATGGACGAGAAGCTCGGGCGTGGCCGCCGATTGCTTGATGATCGTGCCGTCGCCGGCGAGATTGCCGCCGAGAACCGCGATGGCGCCGCCGCGATGGATCGGGTTGTCGAGCGGGCGCACGACCTCCTGCGGCCAGGGGGCGGGCAGGCGGTCGATGTTCTCGCCGAGGGTGCGCCCGGTGACGGTGAGGCAGTCGAGGTGCAGCAGCGGCTTCAGCGCGCGCAGGACCGGCGCCATGCCGCCGGCGCGGTTGAGGTCGTCCATGTAGAACTGGCCGGTCGGCTTCAAATCGACCAGCACCGGCGTTTCCCGCCCCAGGCGGTCGAGCGCCGCGTAATCGACCTCGAAACCGAGCCGCCCGGCGATCGCCGCGAGGTGAATCACCGCGTTGGTCGAGCCGCCGATCGCGAGCAGAACACGCAACGCGTTGCTGAGCGCCTTGGCCGACATGATCCGGCCGGGCGTCAGTTTCTCCGCCGCGAGGCCCACCGCGCGCGCGCCGGCGGCTTCCGCGTGGCGCAGCCGGTCGGCATGCACCGCCGGGATGGCGGCGCCGCCCGGCAGCATCATGCCCATGGCCTCGGTCATGCAGGCGATCGTGCTGGCGGTGCCCATCACGCCGCAGGTACCGGCGGTGGGGGCTAGCGCGCCGGTGACTTCCTCGATTTCGTCCGCGTCGATGGCGCCCGCGCGGTAGCGCGCCCAGAACCGGCGGCAATCGGTGCAGGCGCCGACGCGCTCGCCCCGGTGGCTGCCGGGCAGCATCGGGCCGGTCGCGACCACGATCGCGGGCACGTCCGCGCTCGCCGCCGCCATCAGCTGGGCGGGAATGGTCTTGTCGCAGCCGCCGACCAGCACGGCGGCATCCATCGGCTGGGCGCGCAGCATTTCCTCGGTGTCCATCGCCATCAGGTTGCGGAGATACATGCTGGTCGGGTGGGCGAAGGATTCGTGGAGCGAAACGGTCGGAAACGGCATCGGCAGTCCGCCCGCCAGCATCACGCCGCGCTTCACCGCCTCGACGATCTCGGGCACGTTGGCGTGACAGGCGTTGTAGGCGCTGTACGTGTCGGCGATGGCGACGATCGGGCGCGAAAGCGCGTCGTCGGAATAGCCCATGGCCTTGATGAAGGCCTTGCGCAGATAGAGGGAAAAATTGGCGTCGCCGTAGCGGGTCAGGCCCCAGCGCATGCCCTTCGGTTCGTCGCTCACGGCGTCGGTTCCTTCTCCCGTCCGTCGTTAGATACCGAGCCCTCCCGAATTTGACCAGGGGGTCGGCGCGCCGCAACCGGTTCTGGTTTCGGCGGAGGCCATCAATTACCTTGCTGGGCGGCGGACAATCGGGGGGCGAAGCCGTGGCGGCGAAACCGAAAATCCTGGTGCAGGGCAAGTTCCCGGCCGCGTTCATTGCCGCGCTGGCGGCGCGCTTCGAGCTCACGCGTTACGACCCGGACGCTCCCGCCGCCGCCCGGGACTGGGACAAGGACATCCGCGGGCTGGTGAGCTGGGCGCGCTACGCGGTCACCGCCGACATGATGGACCGCCTGCCGCGCCTCGAAATCCTCGCCGGGTTCGGCGTCGGCTACGACCGCTTCGATCTTGCGGCGGCGAAAAAACGCGGCGTCGTCGTCACCAATACTCCCGACGTGCTGACCGAGGACGTGGCCGACCTGGCGATCGCATTGACGCTCGCGGTCCTGCGCCGGGTCGTCGCGCTCGACCGCTTCCTGCGCGCCGGACGCTGGGCGGCGGGGGAAGCCGCGCCGCTCGCGCGCAAGATGAGCGGCAAGCGGCTCGGCATCGTCGGCTTAGGAAGGATCGGGCGCGCGATCGCCAAGCGCGCGGAAGGTTTCGGGATGCCGATCGCCTACACCGGCCCGCGCGCCTACGCCGACGTGCCCTACCGCTACGTCGCCGATCTGATCGCGTTGGCGGAAGACAGCGAGGTCCTGATCGTCGCCTGCCGGGCCGATCCCGCGACCAAGGGCATGATCGACGCCCGGGTGCTGAAGGCGCTGGGGGCCAAGGGCATTCTCGTCAACATCGCGCGCGGCAGCGTGGTCGACGAGCCCGCGCTCGTCGCCGCCCTGAAGAACGGCACCCTCGGCGGCGCCGGCCTCGACGTCTACGCCGTCGAGCCGCGCGGCGCGCCGGAACTCAACGACCTCGACAACGTGGTGCTGCTGCCGCACGTCGCCAGCGCGACCGAGGAAACGCGCCAGGCGATGGCCGACCTGGTCGTCGCCAACCTGGAAGCCCATTTCGCCGGCCGCGCGGTGCTGACGCCGGTCGCCCCATGACCGCCGCAAGCGCCGGGGGCGGATGGCGGCGCGCGTTCGTTCTGGTCGCGACCGCGGTCCTGATGCTGAGCGTTCTCGATTCGGCGATGAAATACCTGGTCGCCAAATATCCGCTGCCGATGGTGGCGTGGTCGCGGTATTTCTTCCATTTCCTCACGTTCGGGCTGTGGATTCTCGTCGCCTACCGCTCGGCCGCGATACGCACCCGACGGCTTCCGTTGCAAACGGTGCGGGCGCTGCTGCTGGTGACCATGACCTTTCTGTTCGTGGCATCCCTCGATTGGCTGATGCTCGCGGACGCGACCGCCATCAACTTCCTCGCCCCGATCGTGGTCACGGCGCTGTCCGCGACCGTGCTCGGCGAAACCGTCGGTTGGCATCGCTGGCTCGCCGTCGCGGTCGGGTTCGTCGGCGTTCTCGTCATCGTTCGTCCGGGCGCGGACGTGGTCAATTGGGGCGCGCTGCTCGCGCTTGGCGCCACGTTCTTCTTCGCGCTTTACCAGATTGCGACCCGCGCGCTGGCCCCGACCGATCCGGCGGCGACGACCTTGTTCTACACCGCCCTGGTCGGCACCGTCGTGACGTCGCTGATGGTGCCGTTTTATTGGGCGACCCCGACGGCGGCGGACTTCGCGGTCATGGTCGTCGGCGGCGCGATGGGCGGCGGCGGGCATTATCTTCTCATCCACGCCTACCGGTACGCCGAAGCTTCCCTGATCGCGCCGCTGTTCTACGTTCAGATCGTGTTCGCGACCGCGCTCGGCTTCGCGCTGTTCGGCGAAATGCCAGATCTTTGGACATTCGTCGGCGCGGCGATGATCATCGCGGGCGGCCTTTGGATCTGGGCGCGGGAGCGCCGCGCGGCGCGGACATGACGGCGCTGCCGATCGACGCGCTGCTGCCCGCCATCCAGGACGCGCTCGCGCGCGAGGGCGGCCTGGTGGTGCGGGCGCCGCCCGGCGCGGGCAAGACGACGCGGATTCCGCTCGCGCTTCTCGGCGAAACGTGGCTGGCCGGGCGCCGGATCGTGATGCTGGAGCCGCGCCGGCTCGCCGCCCGCCTGGCGGCGGCGCGCATGGCGGCGATGCTCGGCGAGGACGTGGGCGGGACCGTCGGCTATCGCATCCGTTTCGATTCCCGCATCGGCGCGCGTACCCGGATCGAGGTGGTGACCGAAGGCGTGCTGACGCGGATGCTGCGCGACGATCCGTCGTTGGCGGCGTTCGGGCTGGCGATTTTCGACGAGTTCCATGAACGCAGCCTGCACGCCGACCTCGGCCTCGCGCTGGCGCTCGAATCGCGCGCCGCCTTGCGGCCGGATCTTCGGCTTCTGGTGATGTCGGCGACGCTGGCGACGGCGCCGGTCGCCAAGTTGCTGGGGGGCGCCCCGATCGTCGCCGCCGAAGGGCGCGCATGGCCGGTCGAGACCCGCTGGCTCGGGCGGCCGTCCGCGCGCCTCGAGGACGCGGTCGCCCGCGCGGTTCGGAAGGCGCTGGCCGACGAGCCCGGCGACATTCTCGTCTTTCTTCCCGGCGCGGCGGAAATCCGCCGGGTCGAATCGGCGTTGCGCGACAATCACGCCCGCGCCGGTATCCGCGTCCTGCCGTTATTGGGCGAACTGCCGCAAGCCGAGCAGGAGCGCGCGCTTCGCCCGTCGGCGGCGGGCGAACGCAAGGTGGTGCTGGCGACCGCGATCGCCGAAACCAGCCTGACCATCGAAGGGGTGCGGGTGGTGATCGACGGCGGCCTGATGCGCCGGGCGCGGTTCGACGCCGCGAGCGGCATGGGCCGGCTGGTGACCGTGCCGGTCAGCCGCGCCGCCGCCGACCAGCGCCGCGGCCGCGCCGGCCGGCTCGGGCCCGGCGTCTGTTACCGTCTGTGGTCGGAAGCCGAGGATCGCGCCCTCGTGCCCGATACGCCGCCCGAAATTCTGGACGCCGACCTGGCGCCGCTCGCCCTCGACCTCGCGGTCTGGGGTACGGCCGATCCCAACGAACTCTCCTGGCTCGATCCGCCGCCGCAGGCCGCTTGGCGCGAGGCGCGCGGGCTTCTGGTTCGCCTGGGCGCACTCGACGACGGCGGCCGTCTCACCGACCACGGCCGGGCGATGGCCGCGCTGGCGCTGCATCCCCGGCTCGCGCACATGATCGCGCGCGCGCGCGACTTGGGAATGGCGGGGCTCGCCTGCGATCTCGCCGCGCTGCTCGGCGAGCGCGATCTCTTCCGCTCCCGGGACAAGGCGCGCGACACGGATATCCGCCATCGGCTGGCGGCGTTGCGCGGGGGCGAACGGCCGCCGCCCGGCCTGGAGATCGATCGCGGCGCGCTGCAACGCGCGCGCGCGGCGGCGGGCGAATGGCGCCGTCGCTTGAAGATCGAAGCGGACGGAAGCGATCCCGACGCCGCCGGACTCCTGATCGCGCTCGCCTATCCCGACCGTATCGCCCGGCGAAGAGAGACGGGCAAGCTCGCCTACCTCCTCGCCAACGGCAAGGGCGCGGCGTTCGGCGGGCCCGATCCGCTGGCCAAGGAAGAATGGTTGGCGCTGGCCGAGGTCGGCGGCGGTGGCGGCGCCGAAGGCCGGATTTTCCTCGCGGCGCCGCTGACCCTCGCCGAAATCGAGGAACATTTCGCCGATCAGATCCGCGACCAAGACGACGTGCGCTGGGACGACCGCGCCGAGACGGTCGTCGCGCGCCGCGCGCGCCGGCTGGGCGCGCTGGTCCTGGAGGAGCGTCCGCTCGCCGACGACGCCTCGGATGCGGTGCGCGCGGCGATGATCGACGGCGTTCGCCGCATGGGCCTCGATGTCCTGCCGTGGACGCCGGAAACCCGCGCGCTCTGCCGCCGGGTCGCGTTCATGGCCGGGCTCGAAGAAGCCGACGCCTGGCCCGGCATGAACGAGGCCGCGCTGCTCGCCGATATCGAGCATTGGCTCGCGCCTTATCTCGGCGGCATGACGCGCCGCGCCCAGCTCGCGAAACTCGATCTCGACGGCGCGCTCAAGGCGCGCATCGGTTGGGAGCGCCTGAAACGCCTCGATATCGAAGCACCGACGCACATGACGGTGCCGAGCGGCTCGCGCGTCCCGCTCGACTATTCCGGCGAGGCGCCCGCCCTCGACGTGCGCATTCAGGAAATGTTCGGCCTCGCCGATACGCCGCGCGTCGCGGGCGGGCGCGTGCCGGTGCTGCTGCGCCTGCTGTCGCCGGCGCGACGGCCGGTCCAGGTTACCCGCGATCTCGCCGGATTCTGGGCCAATTCCTACCGCGCGGTGCGGGCCGACCTGCGCGGGCGCTATCCCAAGCATCCGTGGCCGGACGACCCGCTCGCCGCGCCGCCGACCGCGCGCGCCAAGCCCCGTTCCAAGCCGAGTTCACGCACCTGACTCACGAAAGCCTGGATCGCGCGGCCGTTGTCGTGCGAATCTGGGGACGGATGGGAAAAACCATGATCGCCCGCGCCGCGGTATTGATCGGCGTTATCCTGCTCGCGCCTGCGGGCGCGGCGGCGTTTTCCGACGAGGACTTCTGCCGCGCCATGCAGGCGCGCGCGCAAACCGAGAATATCCGCAAGCCGTCCTGGGTCGACCGCGAAATGCGCGACGACGGCGTGACGGTGCTGTGCGTGCAGCGCACCATCGAATTCCGGCGATTTTTCAACATCCACCCGACCGGGATCGGTAGCGACTGGGAACGGCGCTTGGCGGCGGACTGGAACCGCCGGCAATGCCGCGAACCGTGGATCGAGGCGATCCGAGGCGGCTGGCGGCTGGTCGAGATCACCCGCTTCCCCAAATCGAACGCGTATCCGCACGGCCAGGAGCTGCGCGCGGTCGCGGAGTGCCGGTAGGGCGCAACCGGGGGACCGACCATGAAGGCGATGTTCCGGTTGATCCTGGTCGCGGCGACCGCGTGGGGCGCGCCGCCGGCCGCCGCCGAAACGCCGGAGGAAGGCCGCGACTGGCATCGCCCGGACGATTACGCGCGCGCCGCGGAATATTTTTTGGCGCTCGCCTGCCGGGGCAACGGCGCCGCGCAGGAATCCCTCGCCGCGATGTACGCCGAGGGGCGCGGTGTGCCCGGGGACCCAGTGCGCGCGCACCGTTGGTTGTCGCTCGCGCTTGAAGGCGCCGAAGGGGACGCGGCGACCCGGCGCCGCGCCCGGCTGGCCGAGATCGAAACGCGCATGACCCCGGCCGAGATCGCCGAAGCGCGCGCGCGCCCGGCCACGGCGGCGTGCCCGCCGGCAAAGGACAGCGCCTAGGGCGCGGTCCTAACCCGGGCTCAGGCGCCGCGCTGCGGGCGCATGTCGGTCCTGGAAATGCCGGCGACGACCACCGGTTTCTTCATGGCGTCGCGCCGGAACGGCTCGCCCAGTTCCTGGTTGAGGATCACCTCGATGAAGGTGGTGATCCGCCTGGCCTGGGCGGCGCACGCCTCGCGCAGCGCCTCGGTCAACTCGGCCTGGGTCGTCACCGTGACGCCCTTGAGGCCGCAGCCCTGGGCGACGCGCGCGTAGGACAGGTTGGGGTCGAGTTCCGTGCCGACGAAATTGTCGTCGTACCACAGCGTGGTGTTGCGCTTTTCCGCGCCCCATTGATAGTTGCGGAAGATCACCATGGTGATGCCCGGCCATTCCTTGCGGCCGATCGAGCTCATCTCGTTCATCGAGATGCCGAAGGCACCGTCGCCGGCGAAGCCGACGCAGGGGACGTCGGGGTTGCCGATCTTGGCGCCGATGATCGAGGGAAAGCCGTAGCCGCAGGGCCCGAACAGGCCGGGCGCCAAGTACTTCCGGCCCTGCTCGAAGCTCGGGTAGGCGTTGCCGATGGCGCAGTTATTGCCGATGTCGGAGGAAATGATGGCGTTTTTGGGAAGGCCGGCCTGGATCGCGCGCCACGCCTGGCGCGGCGACATGCGGTCGGGTTCGCGCCGGCGCGCGCGCTCGTTCCAGGTGGTGCCGGGATCGTCGTCCTCGTGATCCATGCTGGAAAGCGTCTGCAGCCAGGCCGACTTCTTGGTGTGGATGAACGCCTTGCGTTCCTCGCGCCCCGCGTTGCCGGCGCCGGGCGCCAGCTGGGCCAGGATTTGGCGGGCCACCTGCTTGGTGTCGCCGCAAATCCCGATCGTCACCGGCTTGGTCAGGCCGATGCGGTCGGGATTGATGTCGACCTGGATGATTTTCGCCGTCTTCGGCCAATAGTCGATGCCGTAGCACGGCAGCGTCGAAAACGGATTGAGGCGGGTGCCGAGGGCCAGCACCACGTCGGCCTTGGCGATGATCTCCATCGCCGCCTTGGAGCCGTCGTAGCCGAGCGACCCGCACGCCAGCCGGTGCGAGCCGGGAAAGCTGTCGTTGTGCTGGTAGTTGGAGCAGACCGGCGCGTCGAGCTTTTCGGCGAGCGCGACCACGTCCGCGATCGCGCCGCCGAGCACCACCCCGGCGCCGGAGAGGATGGCGGGGAATTTCGCTTCCGACAGAAGCCGGGCCGCTTCCCTGATGGCGTTGGCGCCGCCCGGGGGCAGCTCGAACTCGATGATCGCCGGCAGCGCGATGTCGATCACCTGGGTCCAGTAGTCGCGCGGGATGTTGATCTGCGCCGGCGCCGACAGCCGTTTCGCCTTGGAGATGACGCGGTTGAGCACCTCGGCGACGCGGGTCGGATCGCGCACTTCCTCCTGGTAGCAGACCATGTCGCGGAACAGCGCCATCTGCTCGACTTCCTGGAAGCCGCCCTGGCCGATGGTCTTGTTGGCCGCCTGCGGCGTGACCAGCAGCATCGGCGTGTGGTTCCAGTACGCGGTCTTGATGGCGGTGACGAACCCGGTGACTCCCGGGCCGTTTTGGGCGATGGCCATGGCCATCTTGCCGGTCGACCGGGTGTAGCCGTCGCAAATCAGGCCGCCGTTGGTTTCGTGCGCGACATCCCAGAACGTGATCCCCGCCTTGGGAAACAGGTCCGAAATCGGCATGAAGGCCGAACCGATGATGCCGAAGGCATGTTCGATGCCGTGCATCTGCAATACTTTCACGAACGCTTCTTCGGTCGTCATCTTCATGGGAGTCGCCTTTGTCGGTTAAAGCCCGGGAGGAGGGGATTCATAGACCAATCGCCGCCGGGTTAGAAGCCTTGTTGTCAGAGGGCCGGTTTTTTGAATGAATAACCGAATAAAGCGTACCTATGAGAGAAAGAGGATAAAGCGCCCCAGGTTGGGGCGGCTTCCATCGACCATCCGACAAGAATCGCCAGCAACGGCTTGGCTCGCCATAAACCCGGCTCCAGGGAGTTTTGATAGCCCGCGGAACTCGTGAAAGAATTGCTCGGTATGAGCGATACGGCCACGAGACACGCGAACGAAAATATCGTGACGGTGGGTCGAATTCTCTTCTTCCAGATATCCACGACGGAAGAAATCAATTGCGAAAGATTGAAAAGCGCAAAAAAGGTGGACAAGCCGATCGCGATCGGGGGAACGATCAAATTCTTGTACGCGTTTTCCAGGACATTTTTGGGAACAAGCGCCGGTTCGACGGCGGCGGTGTTGTTGACCATCCAGCTGTTTAGCTGTTTTTCGCGATTGTCGGCATGAAGCGCGGCCGCGGGGAAAAGGGCCATCATGGTTTTTTTCTCGAACCCCTTTATCGGCCGACTGAGAATGGGTTCGTTTTCGAGCGTGAGGAGCTTTTCTTCGCTGGCAGCCTTGGCGACGATGGAAAGTACCACCGCGGCTTTTTTATCGTCGACGCTGGCCGAGGACACAAGATAATCCGTCAGCTCCCGCTGTATATGCCACATGGCCGTCATCCCGAGCGCCAAACAAACGATCATTCGAAAATAATGGCTGGTCCCGATGCGGGAAGTCCATCGGAACAAAATAAGCCCCAGGCCAACGCCTGAAATAATTCGCCCCCAGAACTCCAAACCCGAAAGAATTTCGTCGTTGACCGTCTCCGAAGAGACGTTGGCGAGCTGGTGGTTGAAACCGAGCTCGACAATCAGATAAAGCGCGGGCACAAGAATGCCGAACACCCACGCTCTGTAGGAAGGGCTTGTACCCATCGGTGCGGATTTTCGATCGAGGGTTACGGATACTTTTGATTGAAATGGCGTCCCCAAGGGGATTCGAACCCCTGTTACCGCCGTGAGAGGGCGGTGTCCTGGGCCACTAGACGATGGGGACCCGGCCGTCGGCGAAGGCCCGTAGCATTACGGGAAAGGCCGGTGTCTGGCAAGGTTCGGCGCTGTCCGCCGATGGTGCTCAAGGCTCCGGCGCGATATCGACCGCGACGAAGTCGGCGCCGTCCGGCGCGACCGCGAACGCCCGCGTCGGTCCCGCCTTGCCGCGCGCGACCGAGGTGATCACCCACACCAATTCGGGCTCGTACGCCTGCGCCAGGTCCTGGGCCGAGGGCAACGGCGGATGGTCGGGGTGCGAGTGGTAATGGCCGACGATCGACGTCCCGGTGCCTTCGAGTTCGCGCATCAACCGGAAGCGCACGGCCGGATCCACCTCGAACGTTTCGCGTCGGTCGGTGGCGGCGACGTTGGCGCTGGCGCGGAGCGCGGTCACCGTCACGCCGTCGCCGTCGCGCCGTCCGGCGAGCAGGCCGCAGGCCTCTTCGGGATAGGCGGCTTCGCCCGCGCGCTCGATGGCGGCGAGGATCGCGCGCGGCATGACCAAAACCGAAGGCGCGGTCATGGCCGGGAAGGGGCGGGATCGATGGTGCCGAGAATCCGCCCGCTGGCCGCGTGCACCACGAACACCCGGTCGCAGCCGCCGGACCCGCCGGGGACGGCCGGTCCCTGGGCGTGGATGACGATGGTTTCGCCCGTCGCCGCGACCGATTTGATCGAACAGCCGGCGGACAGGCCGAGGTCGAGGGCTCCGAAGCCGACTCCCGCCGGAGCGGCGTTGGCGTCCGGCGCCTTCATCCGGGTGAAAACCCCATAGGCGAGCAGGCCGGCGGCGGCCACAATCAGGACGCCGAGACCGATGACGAGCGCCGTTAATATACGCATGGCATGATGGGCGGCCGGCCGACGCACATGACGGAAACAGGTTCCCGGACATACACCGTAACGATCCCCGCGGGCAAGGCGGGGGTGCGGCTGGACCGCGCGCTCGCCGACCAATTGCCCGGGATTTCGCGCACCCGCATCCAGGCGTTGATCGAAGACGGCTGCGTTCAAATCGGGAATGGCGCCAAGGACAAGAGGCGCGTCAGCGCCAAGACCAAACCCCGCCCCGGCGAAACCTACGTGGTCGTCGTGCCCGCCGCGCGCCCGCCGAAACCCGAAGCGCAGGCGATGGATCTCCGCATCCTGCACGAGGACGACGACGTGATCGTGCTGGAAAAGCCGGTCGGCCTGGTCGTTCATCCCGCGCCGGGCAATCCCGACCGCACCCTGGTCAACGCCCTGATCGCCCATTGCGGTCCGCGGCTCTCCGGCGTCGGCGGCGTGGCGCGCCCCGGCATCGTCCATCGCCTCGACAAGGACACCAGCGGGTTGATGGTGGTGGCGAAAACCGATCGGGCCCACCGCGCATTGACCGAACAGCTCGCGGCGCGAACCCTCACGCGCGTTTATCGCGCCCTGGTCTGGGGCATTCCGGCCAAGCGCGAAGGAATGATCGCCGGCAACATCGGCCGCGATCCGGCCAACCGCAAGAGAATGGCGGTCATCAAGAGAGGCGGCAAGCCGGCGCTGACCCGCTACCAGGTGGTGAAAGCGATCGCGGGCGCGATCGGCGTGGTCGAATGCCGGCTCGCCACCGGCCGCACCCATCAGATCCGCGTGCACATGGCGGCGCTCGGCCATCCGCTGGTCGGGGACGCGCTGTACGGCGGAGGGCCGACCGAACATCGCCTGGCGCAACTGCCGCGTGCCCTCGCGGTCCGGATCGCGCAGTGGCGCGGTCAGGCGCTGCACGCCTGTTCGCTCGCGTTCGCCCACCCGGCCGACGGTCGGATCGTGACGTTCAATTCTTTCGCATTATGCCGGTTTAGAGATTTTTTCGCCAAACACGCATCAAGCCGCAAACGGTCCGGGGCCGAAGCGCCACGACCATGAGACGAATCGCGTTCGCCGAGCCAAGCCGCGATCAGGATTTTTGCTCGGGCTCTTCGGCGCGGGCGATGCTCTCGCCCCATTCGTCGATGATCTTGCGCTGCGTTTCGCGCAGCACGGCGATGCGACGCTGGGAAATCACCATGAAAATGGACGCGACGAACGCGGGAACGGTCATGTAGATCATCAGCCCGAATCCGGCCGCGCCGTACATCACGGCCAGCGCGAACACGTCGACCACGATGTTCAGGGCGTTTTCGAGGCTTTGCGACTTGGACCAGAGCTTGACCAGGTAGGGCAGCACGCCGGCGAAATTCAGCGACGCGATGGTCGCCGCGCTGAGCTTCCGCGGGTTGCGATCGACGACCAGGGCGATGAGAGTCGGCACCATTCCCACGAGGACGACGATCATCGAAGGCAGTATCCACGGCAACAACAACGCGACGATGACCGTGAACCAGAGAATCCGCCCGGACGTCTTGCGCGACGACGCGGGCGCCGGCGGGGGCGCGGCCGACGGCTTCGTGGCGGCGCGGCCGCGCGCGGCACCGGATGTCGCTTTCTTGGCCATGATGCCCGTCTATCCCCGATGTCACGCCAGCGCGATGAACGTCACGATGATCAGGAAGCCGATGACCATGGCGATGGCCGCGGCGGTCTGCTGGCCCTTGAGCATGGCGCCTTTCGCGCCTTGCGATTCCGATCCCTCGATCTTGAGAATTTCGGCGCTGGCGGCGGCGAATTCGGCCTTCGCGGCGGTGTAGCCTTCGTGATCGCGCCGGCGTTTTTCGGCGTTGTCGATGAGATCGAACAATTCCGGCAGGCTGCCTTGGCGCACCAGGCGCGGCAAATCGCGCTCGATGTCCCGCCGCGTCGTCCGGCTGTGATAGGTGTTGATCGCCGGCCCGAGCAGGCCGCCGATCCACCCGGAAAGCCCGAGCACGCCTTCGAGCTTCAACCGCCACTGGACCACGGCCAGCAGGCTGAGCATGCCGATCAGGGACGTTTCCAGCCGCGGCGAGGCCATGGCCTTGAGATGGGGCTCGATGTCCTGCTCGAAGCGGGCCGCGATGAACGCGGCGATATGCCGGTCCACCGGGCGGGTCTTGGGATCGGTTCGGCTGGCGGCACGGTCCAACGCCGGCAGCAGATCGTCGATCTGGGATACGTATTCCTCGGCGACGAGCGGGCTTTGGCAGGGCATGGCGGGATTGAGTTCGTATAGGCAACGCTCGATGCCGAAGCCCGGATCGTTGTTTTGCAGGTATCCCCTGATTTCGGTGTACGTCTTGATGGCGAACGGGGCGTCCGGGCCGAAATTCGCGGGATGATTGAACCAAAGAACCGGATATTCCCGCACAATCGTCTCGGCCGCCGCTTGCAGATCGCCGTTGCGCATCGTTTCGACCGCAAGGGCGGAACCGAAACCGTCGGGCATATAGGAAAACCCGCGGTGGCGGATCGGTCCCCTGGGATCGAGGCACATGGCGACGCGCGTGACGACGCCGTCGTCGTTGTTGGCCGGGGCGTTGGGATTGGCCTTCGCCATGTCCAGAATCTGCTTGATCCGGTCGGCCATGTCGGTCTCGCCGAGGGCGCGCCGGACCCAATTTTCGATATCCTGGGTCCGCATCATCTTGGCGGCTTCGGCGGGGTGTTGGGTCATGCTGCGCGCGATGGTGCGCGCGGTGACGTGCGCCTTGCCGGCGAAGGGGAAGGTCACTTCGGTTTTGACGATGGGCCGGCGCTGCGACGAGGGAATTTTCTGCCCGTCCTGCCAGCGGTCGAACTGCTCGAGGCTCCACCGTTCCTCGATGTCGTCGTTGAGCATGCCGCGCAACGGCTCGATCAAGGATGCGACCACGCGGGCGTTGCCGATCAGGGCGGCGAAAGATCCAAGCTCGATTTTGGCGTTGAGAATGTCGTTCTCGTTCATCTTGGGGAGAAACGACGATCCGAGCAGGATGGCCAGGATCGTCGCGCCCAACGCATAGACGTCGTCGCGGATTTCGCCCTCGCCGCGCCCCCCCGGCCCCGCGAGGCCCCGCTCGATCGACTCGAACGCAACCGGCTGGTCGAATCCCGGCGGCGAGGTGATGCAATCTCCGAGGACGAGGTCCTGGCGCGCCTCGTCCATGAAATACATGTTTTCCGGTCGGATTTGACGGTGGGAGATGCCTCGGCTGGCCAGGCTGTGCAGAGCCGCGACGATCGGCGCGATCACGCGCTTGGCGATTTCGTATTCGGAGATGCTAAGCGCGCCGGAGGCGAGCAATTGGGACACGCGCCCGCCCATCGGCTGTTCGTAGATCGCGGCCATGCACATGCGTCCGAGCGGGGGCCAGAACACCGGACCGAAATCGATCAGGCTCAAAAGCCCGCGGGATCGAACGCCCTTGAGCGCTTCCATGGTGCCGGCGCGCACCGGCATGCCCGGCGTGCAGATCAGCGCAAACAGCTTGACGCCGGGATCGCGGCGATCCTCGGTTTCGAAGGCCTTGGCCGACGGTGAATCCAATGCGGGCAGCGGAGCGCCGGCGCGAATGGTGAAACGATCGCGCAGCACCGCAAAATCAAGCCCGGCCCGGGAAGGGGTTCCCGGGCGTGCGACCGCTACAGCTTCTGCCATCCGGCCATGCCCTTCCAGGAATTCTGGGGCGGATACTAGCGGATTCCGATCAACGGCGCTTCAGAAATCGGGGATCGGCGCCGCCCCAACCATGGTTAATCCGGCGGCAACCCGGGCGCTCGCGGCGGTTTTTCGCCTTATCGGGCGCGTCAGTCGGCGAAGGGGTCGTGCACCAGAATGGTGTCTTCGCGTTCCGGGCTGGTGGACAGAAGAGCGACCGGGGCGCCGATGATTTCCTCGATGCGGCGGATGTACTTGATCGCGGTCGCCGGCAAGTCCGCCCACGACCGCGCGCCGTGCGTGCTCGCGTCCCAGCCTTCCAGCGTCTCGTAGACCGGCTCGACGCGGGCTTGGCGCGTGACCGAGGCCGGCAGATGGTCGAGCGTTTGGCCGTCGAGACGGTATCCGACGCAGACGTTGAGCATTTTCAGCCCGTCGAGAACGTCGAGCTTGGTCAGCGCGATGCCATGGATGCCGTTGACGCGGATCGCCTGGCGCACGAGCACGGCGTCGAACCAGCCGCAGCGCCGCGGGCGGCCGGTAACGGTTCCGAATTCGCGTCCGCGTTCGCCGAGCGTCCGCCCGATCTCGTCGGTCAGCTCGGTCGGGAACGGCCCGCTGCCGACACGGGTGGTATAGGCCTTGGTGATGCCGAGAACGTAGTCGACCGCTCCGGGCCCCTGTCCCGATCCGACCGCCGCTTGGGCGGCCACGGTGTTGGAAGAGGTGACGTAGGGATACGTGCCGTGGTCGATGTCCAGCAAGGTGCCCTGGGCGCCCTCGTACAGGATCCGCTTGCCGGCGCGGCGCAGGTCGTCGAGCCGTTTCCAGACCGTGCCGGCGAACGGCAGCACCTTGGGCGCCACCTCGAGCAGCTCGCGCATCAACACGTCGCGCTTGGCCTCCGGCAGGCCGAGCCCGCGCAGCAGCGCGTTGTGGTGCGCGAGCAGGGAATCGACGCGCGCGCCGAGGAATTCGGGGTCGGCGAGATCGCCGAGCCGGATCGCGCGCCGCGCGACCTTGTCCTCGTAGGCCGGGCCGATGCCGCGGCCGGTGGTGCCGATCTTTCCCGCGCCGGCGGATTTTTCGCGCGCGAGATCGAGCTCGCGGTGCAAGGGCAGGATGAGAGGCGCGTTTTCGGCCACGACCAGGTTGCGCGGCGAAACCTCGACGTTCAGTTTGCGAACCGTCTCGATTTCCGCAAGCAGGGCCCACGGGTCGAGAACCACGCCGTTGCCGATGATGGACAGGCGGCCCTTGCGGACGATGCCGGACGGAAGAAGGCTGAGCTTGTAGGTCACGCCGTCGATGACCAACGTGTGTCCGGCGTTGTGGCCGCCTTGGAAGCGGACGACGACGTCGGCCCGCTCCGAGAGCCAATCCACGATCTTGCCTTTGCCTTCGTCGCCCCATTGGGATCCGACGACCACCACGTTGGCCATGGTTAGGGTTCCTCGTCCATCTGTCTCAGGGTGAGCGTGAAATTTCGACCGGGGCGGACTTGCCGGTATCCCAGATGTGGCCGCAGCCCATCGCTCGGGCCGCCGCGACCGGATCGGCGTCGGCGCCGAGCGCCGCGACCGTCGCCCATCCTTCCCCGCGCAGTCGGCGGGCGACGGCGGCCGAAACGCCGAGCGGCACGTATACCCTCCGTCCGCGATCGGGCCGGGGCAGGGCGGCGAGAAGCGTGTCGGTGAACAACGTCAGTCCGGTCGCCGGCTCGCCGTTCGCCAAGCCGTTCATCGGGTTGCCGCCCGTGCGGTAGCGCCCGCCGCTGCCCAGCTCGCCGCGAACCCCGCCGGCGAAGAAAGTGAAGCCGACGCCGGTATGGTAGCCGAAGCCCCGATTTTCCACCGGGTCCACGGTCAGCGTCACGTGGCCGGCGTCGAGGACGGCGAGCCCGTCGGCGACGCGACCGACGACGTCGATCAGGTCCGCGCGCGCCGCGGCCGCGGCCGGCGGCAGGTCGAGGTCGGCGAGCGCGACGAGCGCATTCGCCGCCGGGCCGGCCGACACGAGCATGCGGCTGAGCGTCTCGCCGAGATTGCCGCCGGGCCCGGCGCCGAGCGAGGGTCCGAGCTCGGCGACGGCGGCGGCGTCCTTGCGGTCGAGCGCCAGGCGCAGCCGGTCGAGCGATACCGGCGCGATCTTGCGCTCGGCAAGAAGGGCCGGCACCAGGGTCGGCATGCCGATGTCGACGCCGAGGCGTTGCACGCCGGCGTCGATCAAGGCCTCGATTCCCATCAGGATGACCTCAACGTCCGCCGCGGCGCTCGCGGCGCCGATCAGTTCGGCGCCGACTTGGCCGAACTGGCGCTCGGGCCGCAACTGGGTACCTTTCACGCGCAGGACTTGGCCGGAGTAGCAGAGGCGCAAGGGCCGTGCCCGGCGTCCGAGCCGGGTCGCGGCGATGCGCGCGACTTGAAGGGTCATGTCCGGGCGCAGCGCCATCATCCGTCGCGATTCCGGGTCCATCAGGCGAAACGTCTGGTCGCCGAGGGCCGCGCCGTTGCCGGCGAGCAGGGTTTCCTCGAACTCGAGCAACGGCGGCTTGACGCGCTCGTAACCGTGCAGCGCGAAGCGATCGATCAGACGACCGACCGCTTCGGCCTCGAACGTCGCGTCGGGAGGAAGCACGTCCCGTATTCCGGCCGGCAATAGGCTCTTGTCCGCGATGTTATCGGTCATGGCGATGGGCCGCCCGCGGCCGCGCGCGCGGCCGAATGGACTATTTCAACTCGAACGGCTGGCGCGTGACCGAACGGCCGACGTTCTGGACGATGGCCGGGATCATGGCCCGGTCAAGCTCGGTCCGGTCGCCGTGGGACAGGTTGGCGATCGCCCATCCCTGCCACAATCGCCGCCCGTTGGTCCGGTCGTCGATGGTGGCGTCGATGCGGTAGGTGCTGGGCGTGGCGATCGACGTACCGCCGCGGCCTTCGTTGAGCAAACCGCCGCTGGCGCTGTCGAACACGTTGACCTTGGCGTGCGCGTATTCGCCGCCGTCGCGTCCGCCCTGGGCCTGCAGCTCCAGAATGGTGCGGCGACCGGAATCCGTCCACACGCCGACTTCGTCGCGGGTGTCGAAACTCAAGATCAGGGACGATTCCTTGGCCACGCCGAATCCCCGCGCGCGCAACGCCTCCTCGATCGCGACCTTGAGCCGCAGGTTGGCGTCGGAGTTGTCGAGGGGACGGACGGCGAAGACCGCGCGTTCGGGCAAGGGCTGGAAGCTGACCGCGTTGACCACGGCGGGTGCCGCTGGGCCGGCACCGCCCGCTTCGGCCGGCGCCTTGTCCTGCGCGAATGCGGCGAAGGACAGCAGGGCCGCACCGACCAGCACGGCGAGGACCGTGGGCCGGGCAAGCGCGCGCGGAAACGCTCCGAATTTCATTGACGGGACTCGCGGGTTCATCGCCGGGGAGTACCGCCAAATCATCATTTCCCGCCCAAGTTCTGTCAACAACTCCTTGCCGATTTTCCGGGCGCGCGCGGCGGCCGTCCTACGCACCGGGGAAAACGGGCAAATCGGGGTGGATGGGCCGGCGGGGCACGTTGTCGACGTCGAATTGCAGGAAGGCAAGCAGCAGCTGAAAGCCGAGAATCACGGGCAGCGCCGCGACCAGGACCGTCCCCGCCGTCGCCGGCACGCCCGACGCGACGCTGGCGCTCCACTGCCAAATTCCGAATCCGACGCCGAACGCAAGCAAGATAAAGGCGCCCGCCAATTCGAGCGAGGCGATGGAAAAGTCCCTGAGATAATAAGTATAGAAAATTCGGAGACAGGCGTTGCGGCAGTGCTTCCAGGCGAACTCGCCGATCACCCGCGAAATGCGAAGGCTGCTCCGCTCGGATCCGTAACGCGCCCGCATCGGCACATCGACAACCGCCGCGCGCAGCACATAGAGATGAAACAGCATGTCGGATTCGAAGAAGTAGGACCGGCTGATCCTGTCCAGCGGCAGCGCGCGGACGACTTGCGCCCGGATCGCCGTGAACCCGTTGGTCGGATCGAACAGGTCCCAGTACCCGCTCGAGAACTTGCTTGCGAACGACAGCGCCAGGTTGCCGATCAGCCGCGGGCGCGGCATCGCCGCGAGCCCGTCGAGATGGTGAAATCGGTTGCCCTTGGCGTAATCCGCGCGGCCCTCGACCAGGGGACGGATCAGGCTCGGGATCAACGCCGGGTCCATCTGGCCGTCGCCGTCCATTTTGACGATGATGTCGGCGCCGGCCGCGAGGGCGCGGCGATACCCGGTGAGAGTCGCGCCGCCGACGCCCTGGTTGGCGTCGTGGGCGACGACCTCGACGCGCGGATCGCGGCAGCGTTCCCGGACCGACCGGCCGGTGCCGTCGGGGCATGCGTCGTCGACCACGACCACGCGGGCGACCTCCGGGCCGATGCGCCCGAGCACGTCGAGAATGTTCTCCGTTTCCCGATAACACGGCACGACCACCGCGGGCGTGGGCGGCGGCGCATTCGAGTCCGTTCCGGAGCCGGAAGAAGATACGTTCACGTTAATCGTCCGAATGTCCGCGCCAAGCGCGGGTTGACGGGAAAACCTTAGAATCGGCCTTCCGCGTTGTCATGCGGTATCGTGGCGGGGCGCGGCCTAGTCAAAACCGGGGCGCTACCTTAAAACTAGGGCGTGTGGCGTTGGGGCAGGCCCAGGGGGGCCCGCCGCGCACGGAATTGCGGAAGATCGCGACATGGCGCAGGGGCCCGAACCGGGAACATTGGCGGGAATCGCGTTGCTCAAGGACCTGACGGTCGGCGAACGCCAGCGGGTCGAAAAATTGTGCCGATGGCGGCGCTACGGCGCCGAGGAACAGATCATCGACCGCGAAGGCGACAGCAGCGATCTCTGTTTCGTGGTCGAGGGGCGCGTGCGGGTCGTCAACTATTCCGCCTCGGGACGCGAAATCACGCTCGACGATATCGTCGCCGGCGAGTATTTCGGCGAACTGGCGGCGATCGACGGCCGCCCGCGATCGGCCAACGTCATGTCGCTCACGCCGACGCTGATCGCGACGCTCACGCGCGCGCAGTTCCGCGAGTTGGTGGAAACGCACCCCAAGCTCGGTTACAGCGTGATGGAACGATTGGCCTCCATGGTGCGGCATTCGACCGAGCGCATCATGAATCTCAGCACGCTCGCGGCCAACAACCGCGTGTTCGCCGAACTCCTGCGCGAGGCGCGCGCCAGCATGAGCGGGCCGAACGAGGCCAGCATCTCCCCCATTCCGGTCCACGGCCAGCTGGCGAGCCGGGTCAGCACCACCCGCGAAACGGTTGCCCGGGTGCTCGGCGATTTGACCCGCCAGGGAATCGTGGTGCGGACCAAGAACGCCCTCGTGGTCAAGGACGTGGCCCGGCTCGCCCGCATGGCGGAAACCGTCCGGGGCGAATGACCGGTCGTCGAAATCCCCGGTTTGGCGTTTGACATGATCGCGTCGAATGCGACAATGGCGTTTCGGGCGCGGCCTTTTGTCGCTTCGTCGGTCGGGGACGGTTCGCCATGAAAAAAGTCATGATCGTCGAGGATAACGAGTTGAACATGAAGTTGTTCAACGATTTGTTGCAGGCTCAGGGCTATGAAACCGTCCAAGTCATGGACGGCAAGGATGTCGTGAGGCAGGTCCGCCAGCACCATCCCAACCTCATCATCATGGATATCCAACTTCCCGGCGTTTCGGGCGTCGAGTTGACCAGGCAGATCAAATCCGACCCGGCGCTGAAGGAAATCCCGGTCCTCGCCGTGACCGCGTTCGCGATGAAGGGCGATCAGGACAAAATCATGGAAAGCGGCTGCGACGGCTATTTGTCCAAGCCCATTTCCGTCCCGATTTTCCTGGAAACGGTCGCGAAGTTTTTCGGATAGGGCATGCAACGAGGGTGGCTGGTCGGTGCCGGGTCGAATCCTCGTCGTTGACGATATCGCCGCCAGCGCGCGCATGCTCGCGGCGAAGCTGGTCGCCGAATATTACGATGTGATCGTCGCCGAAGACGGGCCGACCGCCCTGCAAATGGCCAAGGCCAACGACCCGGACGTGATCCTGCTGGACGTCATGATGCCGGGCATGGACGGGTTCGAGGTTTGCCGCCGCCTCAAGCGCGATCCCGACACCGCCCACATCCCGGTGATCATGGTGACGGCGCTCACCGACCCGGCGGAACGGATCCGCGGGCTCGAGGCCGGCGCCGACGATTTCCTGGCGAAACCGGTGGACGACGCCGCGTTGCTGGCGCGGGTCAATTCCACCATCCGGCTCAAGCGCATGGTCGACCAGTGGCGGATGCGCGAGGAAATCACCGCCCGCCTCGGACTTCTCGCGGCGCCGGTGAGCCTGACCGACGATGGTCGCCGGGGGCGAATTTTCATCATCGAAACCAGCCGGACCGAGGGCGATTTCCTGCGCGGCATCCTCGCCGGCGAGCACGCCCACGTCGTGCTCGACGCCGGCGCCGGCGAGGTTCTCCCCCGGATCGTCGCCGCCAATCCGGACGTGATCGTCGTCGGCCTGGCCGTCGACGAGCCGGCGGAATCGTTGCGCCTGGTGTCGCAATGCCGCATGGCGGAAGTCATGCGCTACATCCCGATCGTCCTGATCGGCGGCGAAAACGACGGCGGGCTGTTCAATAAAGGGCTGGAGATCGGCGCCAACGATTACATTCTCCGACCGGTGGACGAAGGCGAATTCAAGGCGCGCATTCGCACCCAGGTCCGCCGCAAGCGGTATCACGACCGGCTGCAGAGCAACTTCATCCAGAACCTGTCGCTCGCGCTGATCGATCCGCTGACCCGGCTGCACAATCGGCGCTATTTTTCGACCCACCTGATTTCGGTCATGCGCCGCGCCGCCGCCAGCGGCAAGCCGGCCTCGCTGCTGATGATCGACATCGACCATTTCAAGCGCATCAACGACACCCACGGCCATCCCGCGGGCGACGCGGTGCTCACCGAAATCGCGGGCATCATCGCGCGCCACGTGCGCGGCTTCGACCTTTTGGCGCGTTACGGCGGCGAGGAATTCGCGGTCGTCATGCCGGATACGACCTCGGACATCGCCGCCGTCGTCGCCGACCGCCTGCGCGAGCGCGTCGCGACGACGACGATCGCCGTGGACGGGGCGGCGGAAAAACTATCGATCACCATCAGTATCGGAATCGCGCAAAGCCGGGCGTCGGGCGACAGCGCCGAGGCGCTGATTCAGCGGGCGGACGCGGCGCTGTACGAGGCCAAGCGCCAGGGCCGCAACCGGGTCGTGGTCGCGGACGGCGGAACCACGCAAAAAATCACTTGATCTTGGCTTCCCGGAACACGACGTGCTTGCGCACCACCGGGTCGTATTTCTTCATTTCGAGCTTTTCGGTCGAGCTGCGGGGGTTCTTGCGCGTCACGTAATAAAAGCCCGTGTCCGCGGTGCTGACCATCTTGATCAAAATGGTGGTGGGTTTGGCCATGGGGTGTGGTCCGTCAATGTCCTGCGCCCCTCTCGGGGGCGGCGCACCTTAACGCCGCCGTTCCGGCTGTCAAGCCGTCCGGCGGGGGCGGTCAACGCCGCGCTTCGGAGGTCGTGGCCGACCGCGCCAGGGCGCGCCGGAACGCCGCCGGCTCGCGCAGCAGACGCGCGGCGACCTCCGGCTCGATCCCGGCGCCTTCGTTGGCTTCCGCCGGGCAGGCGGTGCGCATCGCCTGGCGCCGCTTCTCGTTCGGGGTTCCGGCCTGGCGCCATTTCGCCAAGGTGGCGGCGTCCTTGTCGGCCCGTTTCAGCGCTTGGGCGACGCTTTTTTCGTCGGCCGGGGCGAGCCCGCTGGTGCAGATATTCGGCGTGATACCGAGGCCGTGCAGGACGTAACCGGACGGCGCCACCAGGCGCGACCAGGTCAGCGTGATCTCGCCGTCGTTGGGCAGGCGAATGACGGTTTGCACGGTCCCCTTGCCGTAGGACGTCGTCCCGACGACCAGGGCCCGGTCCCGGTCCTGCAGGGCGGACGCGACGATCTCGGCCGCCGACGCGGATTTTCCGTCCATCAGCACGACGATCGGGCGGCCTTCGAAGATGTCTTCGCCGGTGGCTTCGAAGAACTGCATGCTGTCGGGATGCCGGCCGGAAGTCGAGACGATCCGCCCCTGGGCCAGGAACAGATCCGCGACGCGGGTCGCCTGCTTGAGGATCCCGCCGGGATTGCCGCGCAGATCGAGCACGAGGCCGCGCAACTTGGCGCCGAGATCGCGCTTGCTTTTCAGGACGGCGGTTTCGACCGCGGCCGCCGTTTCCTGATTGAAGTTGGAAATCTTGACATGCAGCACGTCGTCGCGGACCTGGGTCGTGACGGTCGCCGGCACGATGTGGGCGCGCTCGATCGAAAACCGAAGCGGCGCTTGCTCGCCCTCGCGTTCGACCGTGAGACGCACGCGGCTGTGGACGGGACCGCGCAGGTGCTTGGAGATTTCGGCGTTGTCCATGCCGGCGACGGGCAAATCGCCGATATGGGTGATGCGGTCGTTCTTGCGGACGCCGGCGCGATCCGCCGGCGTGTCGGGCAGGACGCTGGTGACGCGCACGGCGCCGTCGAGGATGTTGAAGCGCAGGCCGATGCCGCCGTAGCCGTCGCGCCGCGCCCGGTTGCGCGAGGCCTCCTCCGCGCCGGCGTAGCGCGAATAGACGTCGAGCCGGGCCAGCGCGCCGTCGAACACCGCTTCGTAGATTTTCTCCGCGTCGGCCGCGGCCATGTCGGCGGAATGAGCCCGCGCCGCCACCGCCATTCCCGTCGCCAGCCGCGCCCACGATTGCGGATCGTCGGTGGTCGGCAGCGGCATGGAGGCGACGATCCCGCCGCTGGCCAGAATCGCGACGGTGTCCCCCTTGCGCGTGACGGTCATGGCGGGATCGATGGCGCCGAACCCGCGCAGGCCGTCGAGGGTCAGTTTTTCGACCGCCACCGGTTCGATGTAGCGCGCCGCGATGCCGGAAAAGCCGACCGTGAACACTTCCTCGGCCGTCTCGGGGGAAAACGGCGCGGGCGGGCGCGGCCCGGTGCCGGCGCAACCGGCGAGCAGGGCCACGGCCGCGAACGCGGCCAGGCGGCGGGACGGGCGACGCCAATGGAACATTTTGTAATTGTGCGCCTTTTTCGGTGCCGCGTCAGCCCCCTCGGCGCGGCCGCCGGTGGCCGCCCGAACCCGGCCGGCGCGGCCCGCGGTCGCCCCAGGGGCGCCGGGAATCGCGCCCGTCCGTCTCTTCGTGCCCGTCGAGCGCGAAGATGATTCCGCCGCTGACCGGATCGGCTTCGCGCAACCGCACCCTGAGCCGGTCGCCCAAGCGGAATTCCCGCCCGCTGCGCTGGCCCTTGAGGCGGTGGCGGCGTTCGTCGAAAACGTAGCGCTCGGGGCCGAGCAGCGACATGGGCAGCAGCCCGTCGGCGCCGGTGTCGTCGAGGGCCACGAACAGGCCGGCGCGGGTCACGCCGCGCACCTTGCCGGCGAAACTCGCGCCCACCCGTTCGGCAAGATGCGCGGCGGTCAGGCGATCGACCGCGTCGCGCTCGGCCTCCGCCGCGCGCCGCTCGGTCATCGACAGATGCTCGCCCATGCGGCGGAAATCGCGGTGCGCGTCCTCGAGGCCGCCCTCGCCGAGCCTGAGGCCGCGGATCAGCGCGCGGTGGACCAGCACGTCCGAATAGCGGCGGATCGGCGAGGTGAAGTGGCAGTAGCGCACCAGGCCGAGGCCGAAGTGGCCGATGTTCTCGGGCGCGTATTCGGCCTGGGCCTGGGAACGCAGCACCACCTCGTTGACGATGTGGGCGTGCGGCGTGCGCCGGGCTTTTTCCAGGATGATGTTGAAATGCGCCGGGCGCAATACCTGGCCACGCACCAGCCTGAGCCCGATGGTGTCGAGGAATTCGCGCAGCGCGTCGAGCTTTTCGCGCGTCGGCTCGTCGTGGATACGGTACATGCTCGGTTGGCGCATGCGTTCGAGGGTTTCGGCGGCGGCGACGTTGGCGGCGATCATGAAATCCTCGATCAGCCGGTGGCTGTCGTAGCGCTCGCGCAGCTCGACCCGGACGATGCGCCCGTCGTCGTCGAGCACCACGCGGCGCTCGGGCACGTCGAGTTCGAGGACACCCCGCTCGGCGCGCGCCTTGGCGAGGGCCCGGTAGGCGCCGTACAGCGGCCGGATCAGGGCGTCGAGCAGCGGCGCGGTGGTTTCGTCCGGCATGCCGTCATGGGCTTGCTGGACCTGCTCGTAGGTGAGGCGCGCGGCGGAACGCATCATGGCGCGCGCAAAACGGTGCCGGAGCGGCACGCCTTCGCCGTCGATCCAGATGCGCGCGGCGAGGCATGGCCTGTCTTCGCCGGGCTTCAGCGAGCACCAGCCGTTGGACAAGGCCTCGGGCAGCATCGGCACCACCCGGTCGGGAAAATAAACGGAATTGCCGCGCTCGTAGGCGGCGTCGTCGAGGGCGCCGCCGGGGCGTACGTACCAGGCGACGTCGGCGATGGCCACCACCAGCACCCAGCCGCCCGGATTGGCGGGGTCGTCGTCGGGCGCCGCCCACACCGCGTCGTCGAAATCGCGCGCGTCCGCGCCGTCGATGGTCACCAGCGGAAGGTCGCGCAAGTCCTCGCGCCCGTCGAGCGGCGCGGGACCGGCGGCCTTGGCCTCGGCCAGCGCGTTGGCCGAAAACGCCTCGGGGATGCCGAGCTCGGCGACGGCGAGCGCGCTCGCCGATTTCGGCCCGCCGTAGGGGCCGAGCCGCTCGACCACGCGCGCCTGGCGCGGGCCGAGGCGGCGGGTGGGGAAGGCCTCGGCCACCACCACCTCGCCCGCGCCGGCGCCGCGCAAGTCGCGGCTTTCGACCAGGAAGTCGTGCTTGTCGCGCCGGTCGACCGAATGGATCCAGCGCCGGCCGTCGCGTTCGCGCACCACGCCGACGATGCGCGCGGGCGCGTGGGCGAGGCGGCGGATGACGCGCGCCGTGTAATCGCCGTCGGCCTCGCGCGAGAGGCGCGCCAGCACCTTGTCGCCGCGCCCGAGCGCGGGGCGCATGGCGCGATCCTCGGCGACGCGCACGCGGGGCGGCGCGCTCGCGCCCGCCCAGGCGACCGGCTCGGCCATCAGTTCGCCGTCCGCGTCGGTGCCGGTGACCACCAGCACCGCCGTTTCCGGCAGGCGGCCGGGATCGACGTAGCGGCGGCGGTGGCGTTCGAGTTGGCCCTCGCCCTCCAGGTCCTTCAGGACCTGGCGCAATTCGCTCTTCTGGCGGGAATCGAGGCGGAACGCGCGCGCGATTTCGCGCTTGCCGATGCGGCCGGTGCTTGCGCGAACGAAGCGCAGGATGTCCTCGCGGCTGGGAAACGGCGCGGGAGTCTTCGGCGGTTTGGCCAACGGGTTACGACGCGAGCGCGCCGGATTTCTTGCTCGCCGCCTTGCGCGCGGCCTTGGGCGGGACCGAGGTCGCGGGAGCGCCCCTGTTGGGACGCCTGCGCCCGCGCCCGAAGGCGGTTCCGGTCGGCGTCTTGCCGCGCTCGGCCAGCAGCGCGATCGCCTGGTCGAGATCGATGGTCTTGATGTCCACTCCCTTGGGCAGGTTGGCGCGGGTCTTGCCGTGCTGGGTATAGGCGCCGAAGCGCCCGCGCCGCACGATCACCGGCAGGCCGTCGTCGGGATGGGTGCCGAGAGTGCGCGCCGACGAACGCTGAGCGGCCTCGGCCAGGAGCGTGACCGCGCGATTGGCGCCGATGGTCAGCACGTCGTCCTCGCCCTTGAGCGAGACGTAATGGCCGTGATGGCGGATGTAGGGACCGAAGCGGCCGATCGCCGCCTCGATCGGCTCGTTGGTGTCGGGATGGCGGCAGACCTCGCGCGGCAGGCTGAGGAGCTGCAGCGCGCGGTCGAGGTCGACGCTCGCGGGCGAAACGCCCTTCGGCAGCGACTGGCGCTTGGGTTTGGGCGCGGCGCTCTTGCCCTTCTTTTCGCCCTTGGTCGCGGCTTTCTTCTCGGCGGCGGGGGTTTCGCCGAGCTGCACGTAGAACCCATAGGGCCCCTTGCGCAGCGTGACCGGCTCGCCGCTCGCCGGGTCGCGGCCGAGCAGCTTCGGTCCTTGCGCCGCCGTCGCGTGCTCGCCGTCGCTTTCGCCGTTGCCGTTCTGCACCGCGAGCGGGCGGGTGTGGCGGCAGTCGGGGTAGTTGGAACAGCCGATGAAGGCGCCGAAGCGCCCGAGCTTCAAGGTCAGCCGTCCGTTGGCGCAGGCCGGGCAGGCGCGCGGATCCTTGCCGTCCGCGCGCGGCGGGAAGAAATGCGGCCCGAGCGAGGCGTCGAGCGCGTCCAGCACCTGCGACACGCGCAATTCGCGGGTGCCCTCGACCGCCTTGCTGAATTCGTTCCAGAAATCGCGCAGCACCGTCTTCCAGTCGATCCGGCCGCCGGAGATGTCGTCGAGCTTTTCCTCGAGGCCGGCGGTGAAGCCGTATTCGACGTAATGGTCGAAGAAGCTGGACAGGAACGCGGTGACCAGGCGGCCGCGATCCTCGGGGATGAAGCGCTTGCGCTCCAGGCGGACGTAGTTGCGGTCCTGCAGGACCGACAGGATCGAGGCGTAGGTCGAGGGACGGCCGATGCCGAGTTCTTCCAGCTTCTTGACCAGGCTCGCCTCGGTGTAGCGGGGCGGCGGTTGGGTGAAATGCTGCTCGGCGGCGCACGAGCCGAGCTGGGCGGCGGCGCCTTCCTTGAGCGGCGGCAGGCGCCGTTCGGTGTCGTCGTCGGCGGACACGGGGGAGACGCCGTTGGTCTCGTTGTCGTCGCGGTCCTCGTGGTAGAGCCGGTAGAAGCCGTCGAAGGCGAAGGTCGAGCCGGTGGCGCGCAAGATGGTCTTGCCGTCGGCGCCGGCGATGTCGGCGGCGACCTGGTCGAGGACCGCGGCTTCCATCTGGCTCGCCAGCGTGCGCTTCCAGATCAGGGTGTAGAGCCTGAGCTGGTCGGCGTCCAGGAAGCGGGCGAGGCTGTCCGGCCGGCGGCCGAGGTCGGTCGGGCGGATCGCTTCGTGCGCCTCCTGGGCGTTGGCGGCGCGACTCTTATATATACGCGGCGCGTCGGGCACGTATTGGCGGCCGTAATCGCGCTCGATCAGGTTGCGGCAGGCGCGGATCGCCTCGTCGGCCATCTGCACGCCGTCGGTCCGCATGTAGGTGATGAGGCCGACCGTCTCGCCGCCGAGGGAGACGCCCTCGTAGAGCGATTGCGCGATCTGCATGGTGCGCTTGGCGCCGAGATTGAGCTTGCGCGAGGCTTCCTGCTGCAGGGTCGAGGTGATGAAGGGCGGCGGCGGGTTGCGCCGCTGCTGCTTGCGCTCGACGGCGGCGACCGCGTAGCGGCCGGATTCGACGGCGCGGCGCGCGGCCTCGGCCTTCGCCTTGTCGGCCAGCGCGAACTTGTCGAGCCTGGCGCCGTCGAGGTGGGTGAGGAACGCGGTGAACGGCTCTCCCGCGGGGGTGCGGAATTCGGCGGCGACGGTCCAGTATTCGCGCGGCACGAACTTTTCGATTTCCAGCTCGCGCTCGCAGATCAGGCGCAACGCGACCGATTGCACCCGCCCGGCGGAACGCGAACCGGGGAGCTTGCGCCACAGCACCGGCGACAGCGTGAACCCGACCAGGTAATCGAGGGCGCGGCGGGCGAGATAGGCGTCGACCAGCTCGCGGTCGAGCGCGCGGGTGTGCTCGAACGCGGCCTTGACCGCGCTCTGGGTGATTTCGTTGAAGACGACGCGGTGGACCTCGACGCCCTCCAGCGCCTTCTTGTTCTTCAGCACCTCGCGCACGTGCCAGGAAATCGCCTCGCCCTCGCGGTCGGGGTCGGTGGCGAGGTAGAGGCGTTTCGCGCCCTTGAGCGCGCTGGCGATCTCCTGCAGGCGCTTTTGGGCGCGGCCGTCCACCTCCCAGTCCATGGCGAAATCGTCCTCGGGCCGGACCGAGCCGTCCTTGGAGGGCAGATCGCGCACATGGCCGTAGCTGGCGAGAACCTTGTAGCCGGACCCGAGGTATTTGTTGATCGTCTTGGCCTTGGCCGGCGATTCGACGACGACGACGTCCATACGTTTTTCTGTCCGGCTTCTGCCGGCAACTCCGTTGTTGTTGACTTCGTTTCAAGCCCCCCGCAGGCGCGAAACCTGATTGCCGGGATGGCGTTCCAGTCGTCCCGCCAGTTCCAATTCGAGCAGAACGGTCAGCACGACGGCAGGGGAGAATTGGCAGCTACGGATGATTTCGTCAACCGGCAGGGGCGTAAAGCCCAGATTTTCAACGATTATTTTTTGCGCCGCCGCCAGCTCGGCCTCGCCGTGATCGACATTAACCATGTCGCGCGCGGCGAACGGCTGGGCGGGCTCGTCGATCTGCCGATCGGCGAAATGCGCGAGGTGCTGGATCACGTCGGCCGCCGATTCCGTCAGCACCGCGCCCTGGCGGATGAGGCCGTTGGTGCCCTGCGCGCGCGGATCGCCCGGCGCGCCCGGCACCGCGAACACCTCGCGTCCCTGATCGAGGGCGAAGCGCGCGGTGATCAGCGAGCCCGACTGCGGGCTGGCCTCGACCACCACCACGCCGCGCGCGATTCCGGAAATGATCCGGTTGCGGCGCGGAAAATGGCGCGCGAGCGGTTGCGTGCCGCACGCCATTTCCGAAACGATCGCGCCGTGCGCGCGGATTTTGTCGTGGAGCGCGGCGTTCTCCGGCGGATAGACCACGTCGACGCCGCCGCCCTGCACCGCGACGGTGCCGGTTTGAAGCGCGCCCTCGTGCGCGGCGGCGTCGATGCCGCGCGCGAGGCCCGACACGACGACGTACGCGGCGCGCCCGAGATCGGAGGCCAAGGCGCGCGCGAAACGCCGTCCGCCGAGGGTGGCGTTGCGCGCGCCGACCACGGCGACCGCCTTGCGCCGCAGGAGCGCGCGATGGCCGAGCACGGCGAGCAAGGGCGGCGCGTCCTCGACGTGGGCGAGCAGCGGCGGATAGTCCGGCTCGCCGACGGCGACGGTACTGCCGCCCAGCTTGGCGAGGGTCTCCAGTTCCCCTTCGGCCTCGGCCTCGGGATAGAGGGCGGGCGCCGATCCGCCGCCGCGCTTGGCGAGATCGGGCAGGCGCTCGAGCGCCCTGGCGGCGGAGCCGAACCGCTCGAGCAGGCGGAAAAAAGTGACCGGGCCGATCCGCTCGGAGCGGATCAGGCGCAGCCAATCCCGCTTTTCCGCCGCCGCCAAGACCCGGCTTCGTCCGCCGCCGGACCCGCCCGGCGCCTGATTCGCCATTCGCCAACTCCCGGAATTGCACCATCATAGTTCATGATTTGTTCTTTTTCAAGGGGGTTGTTGAGCCCCCTCGTCTCACCCCCTGGCCTCGAAGTTGTCCGCAGCTCTTCATCCCGCGCTGCGATTATGACCGTCGGGCAATGATTATGACCGCTGGGAACGGCTAAACCTCGGCCTGAGAGTGTGAGAAGATGCGATATGAGATCGGTGCACTCGGGGGAGCATGTCTTCATCCAGCAACGAGGTCCACGACGGTTCGACCAAGACTTTGCGTCTCGGCACGGCGACGAGCGTGGCGGAGCGGGAAGCATGCTACCGGCTCCGCTATCGTGTCTCCGTTGAGGAGATGGGCAAGCAACTGGGTGCGGCCGATCATGCGCGCAAGCTGTTGACGGACGATTTCGACCGCCTCGGCACGATTTTCTACGTCGCCAACGACGCTGAGATCGTCGCCACCCTGCGCAACCTCTGGGCCGCGCAGGCGGTGCCGGAGATTCACGTGGCGCATTACGGCCTGAACACGCTATTCGCGCGCGTGCCGCGCGAACAGATCGTGTTCACTGGTCATCTGATAATCGCCCCTGAGTGGCGACAGACGAAGGCCTTCGCTTATTTGCTCGAAGCGGCCTACCGCGATGGGCGCGACAAGGGCGCCTGGCTCGACTTCGTACATTGCACGCCGGCGCTGGTCGCGCTGTACGAGGTCATGGGATTTCGCCGGTTCAAACCGAACATCGCCGATCCGGACGTGGGATTGAGGATTCCCGTGGCCCTGGTGGCGGACGATGTCGAACACTTGAAGCGCACGCGTTCTCCACTCGCCCGTTTCGCCGCCGATTACGCCAACGATTCCGAGCACGGTCGTTGGTTCACCTCTACGTTCGTCGAGTACGCCCAGCCGCGTTGCGCGCGGGTGGGGGGAACCGACGACTTTTTGAGTTATCTGACCGACCACATCTATATGAAGGACCACCCGCTGCTGCGCGGGCTTGAACCGGACGAAGTGGATCATGTCGTGCGATCGGGAACCATCATCCGTGTCCGCGAAGGGGAGGCCATCGTGCGCGCGGGCGATGCCGGCAGCGAAATGTACACGCTGCTGTCCGGAGCGGCCGAGGTCCGCCGAACGGCCGGTAATGGTTCTTTCGTCGTTTTGTCGACCCTTGGCAGGGGCCAAGTCTTCGGCGAGATGGCGCTCTTGCGCCGGCAGCCGCGCACGGCCGACGTGATCGCGATTGGCGACAGCGAATTACTGATGTTGGATCGCGATTTCTTTGAACGGCTAACGGCGTCGAAGCCGGCGGTGGCGGCGCGGGTGCTATGGAATCTTTCTATTACGCTGTGTGAACGCCTCGACATGACCACGGGCAGTTTGCTTGCGGCGGTGGGTCAGCGTGCCGTTTCCTGACGAGGGTCGTCGATGGGGGCAAGGACTATGACGTATGCGCGGTCGACTGTCCGGCGGTCTGAAGGGTGAACGGGGAAGAACGAATGACTCCGCAGAAAACCGAACCATCGCCCGATCCCAGTGAACCGGCGTTACCGCCGCCGAACCCACTCGACCGCCCCGAACCGAGCGGCCGCACGCGCAACGTGCGGCGCATTCTGCTCGCCCTCGGCCCGATCATCGTCGCCGCCGCGGCCGGATATGCATATTTCACGAGCGGACGCTACGTCAGCACCGACAATGCGTACGTCAAAGCCGACAAAGTGGTGATTTCGGCGGAGGTTTCCGGCGTGATCCTCGAAGTCCTGGTGCGTGAAAATCAGCGCGTGGCCAAAGGCGACGTATTGTTCCACATCGATGATCGCACTTACCGCATCGCGCTTGCTGAGGCCGACGCGCGGTTGGCCAGGGTGCGCGACGAAATCGCCGGCTTCAAAGCGGCTTACCGGCAAAAACAGGAGGAATTGAGGCTGGCGCAAGCGAACGCGACCTTTGCTGGCAACGAGGTCCAGCGCCAGTCGAAGTTGCTGGCGACCCATGCGACCTCGCAGAAAAAGCTTGAAGATGTCCGCCATGATCTCGACGTGGCGCGCCAACGCATCCGCATCGCCGAGCAGGAGTTGGAGCAGATTCTGACCCAGTTGAGTGGCGATCCAGAGGCCGCCGTCGAGGTCGATCCGCGTTATCAAGCCGCCAGGGCGACCCGCGAGCGTATGGCCCTCGATCTCGAGCGCACCGTCGTCCGCGCTCCCTTCGCCGGGGTAACCCGGAATATCCCGGAGCCGGGCCGGTACGTCGGCGGTGGCGGCCCACTCGGCTCGCTGGCGATGAGCATCGTCGCTGATCGAGGCGTTTGGATCGAGGCTAATTTCAAGGAAACGGACCTGACCCACGTCCGGCCCGGGCTGCCGGCGACGATCCGTGTCGACACGTACCCCGACCGTGAATGGCGGGGCGTAGTTGAGAGTATCAGTCCGGCGACGGGCGCCGAGTTTTCGGTCATCCCACCGCAGAACGCGACTGGCAACTGGGTCAAGGTCGTGCAGCGAATCCCGGTGCGCGTCTCGATCGGGGCGAACGGACCCGAGCCGGTGCTGCGCGCCGGGATGAGCGCCATCGTCGAGATCGACACCGGGGTTTCCCGCGCGCTCCCGAATTTCCTGGCGACGGCGTTGCGCTGGTCCTCCGCATCGCGCACGACGCGGGCGGCCACCGTGCAGGAGCGTTGACGGTGCCTGTTGCCAGGCGCTCCACCCTCGACCGCGGCCTCATCACGGCCTCGATCATGCTGACGACGATCATGCCGTTGCTGGACACCACCATCGCGAACGTGGCTCTCCCGTCGATGCAGGGAAACCTGTCGGCGACTCGCGACCAGATCAACTGGGTCCTGACGTCCTACATCGTTGCCACCGCGATCATGACCGCCCCGGCCGGAGCGCTGGCCGCGCGGCTCGGGCGCAGGCGCGTGTTCGTCGTCGCGGTGGTGGGGTTCACCGTCGCCTCGATGCTGTGCGGAGCGGCCTCGTCGCTGGTCGAACTCGTGCTCTTCCGCGTCCTGCAAGGTGGGTTCGGGGCCGCGCTGGTACCGCTGTCGCAGGCCGTATTGCTCGATACCTATCCGCGCGAAAAGCACGCCTCGGCTATGGCGGTGTGGGGACTCGGGGTCATGGTGGGTCCGATCCTCGGGCCAACGCTCGGCGGCTACATCACGGAGTTCTACGACTGGCGTTGGATTTTCTACATCAATCTGCCCCTCGGAATTCTGGCGCTGCTCGGAATTCTGGCGTTCGTGCCCGAGACGCCTCGTCATGCGGCCGGCAGCTTCGATTATTTTGGTTTCATCGCCCTGTGCGTCGCCATTGGCGCGCTGCAGTTGATGCTTGACCGCGGCGAGTCGCAGGACTGGTTCGCATCAACCGAAATCGTCGTCGAAGCGGTCGCCGCCGCGCTGTTCCTCTACATGTTTCTGGTCCACATGTTCACGACGCGCCATCCCTTTCTCGAACCGGGCCTGTTCTGGGACCGCAATTTTGCTTTTGGTTTGATCTTGGTTTTCGTGGTCGGCGTCGTGCATCTCGGAACGCTCGTCCTGCTGCCGCCATTTTTGCAGAATCTGATGGGCTTTCCGGCTCTGACCACGGGGTACGTCATTGCCCCGCGCGGCCTCGGCACCATGGTTGGCTTAATTCTCGTCAGCCGCGCGGCCCGAAAGATCGACGGGCGGCTTCTAATTCTGTTCGGCATGATCTTCAATGCCTTCTCCCTGTGGGAACTATCAGGCTTCACCGCCGAGGTGCCCGTCATGACCATCGTCTGGACCGGCTTCGTCCAGGGGTTGGGGTTGGGCTTTGTCTTTGTGCCGCTCAGCACCATGGCTTTTGCGACATTGGCGCCACGCTACCGAACCGAGGGCACGGCGATGTTCAGCCTGATGCGCAACATCGGCGGTAGCATCGGAATTTCGGTCGTGGTCACTTTATTGACGCAGGACATCCAGGTCGCGCACATGGAGATCGCCAACGGCCTGACGCCCTTCCACGCCGCGTTGCACGGGCCGTGGCTTCCGGGAACGTGGGATTGGCGCACCGCGGCCGGCGTCGCCGCGCTCGACGGCGAGGTGACGCGCCAGGCGGCGACCATCGCCTTCCTCAACGACTTCACCCTCTTGATGTGGCTGGCGGTTCTGTCCACGCCGCTGTTGTTGCTGGTCCCGAAAGCCAAGCCCCAGAAGACCGCGACGGCTTTTGTCGAGGATTGAGCCCCCGGCAATCCCTCCGCGCACGAAATCGCAAATGCAACACAACGCGATCGAACGGCTGTTGCGAACGGACCTTCTGGCCGGCGTTCCGGAAAACCTCTTGCGCGCGCTCGACCCGCCTCCCCAGTTGATTTCCATTCGGACCGGGGACACGTTGATCGAGCAAGGACGGCAGGGAGATGCCTTTTATCTGCTGGTTCACGGCCGGTTGCGGGCCTTCGTCGCCGGCAAGGACGGCATGTCACGGCGCGTCGGCGATGTTCTGCCCGGCGAGGGAGTGGGCGAAATGTCGCTGCTGACGAACGATCTGACTGCCGCGACGGTTCGCGCCACGCACGATTGCGAGCTCGTGCGCTTCTCGCGCGAATCCTACAAGCAGTTGATGGAATCGTCGCCTGCGGCCGCGCTCCAGGTCGCCCGGATGGTGATTAAGCGCCTGCGCAAGGGATTGAGCGAACAGCGACGGACGCTCCCCTACCGAGTGATCGCCATTCTGCCTCGGGACGACCGAATCGACGTAATCCGGTTCGCGGAAATGCTGCGGGGACAACTTGCGAATTTCGCGCCGGCGATCATTTGCGCCGCGCGCGAGGCAACGGCTCACGAGTCTGAGGGCGAGGTAGCCCTCTACTTGGCGGATCATGAATCGACGGAGTGGACGCAGTTTTGCCTTCGGCAGGCGGACCTGGTGCTCGTCGTGAGCGCGGTCAACGGCGATTCCGGGCTGAACGAAGCCGAGAAGACGCTTCTTGCCCGCATGGATCCCGATCTCGCGCCCCGGTGCGATCTCGTTCTACTGCATCCTGAACAATGGCGGCTGCCATGCGACACCCGACGCTGGCTGCAGGCGCGGACTCCCAGGGAGCACCATCATGTCCGCGCATGGCTCGATGACGATTTCGCTCGTTTGGCGCGGCTTTTGACCGGCAACGCCGTCAATGTCGTTCTCGGCGGTGGCGGCGCGCGAGGATTCGCGCAGATCGGCGTTCTCAAAGCCCTGCGCGAAGCCGGCGTGCCCATTGACCGAATCTGCGGGACGAGCATGGGATCGACCATCGGCGGGGTCTATGCGGTTGGGCACTCGCTTGACGATGTCGCGCGCATCAGCCACGAAATATGGGTCAAAGGGAGACCACTCTCCGACTACACCTTTCCCGCCCTGGCGATCATCCGGGGCCGGCGGCTTCACAATATGATTAAGAACGCCCTGCGCGGTTGGGACGTGGAAGATACGCCGATCCCGTTCTTTTGCGTTTCCGTGAACCTCACGACGGCCGACCTTGTTCTTCACGACCGGGGTTCCTTGTGGGAGGGCGTGAGAGCCAGCATATCGATTCCGGGGATTGGCCCGCCGCTGTTCCGGAACGGCCACATGTTGGTTGACGGCGGCATTCTCAACAATTTGCCGGTCGATCTGGCGCGCGAACGCCACGAGGGGAGCTTGATCGCCATCGACGTATCGCGGCAAAGCGCGATGCAAGTGCCGGAGGATATCGACCAGGTACCTTCGGGCTGGAGGGTTCTCTGGCGCAGGCTGAATCCGTTTCGCCAATCGCTCGACGTGCCCCGAATCTTCGAAATTCTCGTGCGCGCCGCCACGCTGAGCAGCAACCGCCTAAGCAAGCGCGCTAAAGAGATGGCGGACGTTCTCTTCGTACCGCCGATCGAGCAATTCGCCATCTTCGGCTTCGACGCCATGCCCGAGATCGTGGAGATCGGCTACGCCTATGCGGTTGAGCGCCTTCGGGGCGATCTCGACGATCGCATCGCCCGTCACATCGACCCGGCGTGGCGGTCGGCGGCCACGATCCCAACCGGAGAGGGTCATCTTCCAGCGGGGATCGGCGAAGACATGCGCGATCCGGCGTAAACGCGGAACGTTCCCGTCCCTCGCGCACTCATGGACGAAGCCCCTATCGGCCGGGGCGGGAGTCTAGGATTAGGACTTATTCGCCTCAGAATTTGTCGCGGCTTTTTTAGCCGTCGACTTCTTTTTCTTCTTGGCCGCTTTTTTCGGGCTGTCGCTTTTAGCCTTGGCGGCGGCCTTTCCCTTCGTTTCCGATTTCTTTTTCGCCTTGGCGGTGGTCTTGGCTTTGGCCTTGGCGGGCGGGGCGGTGTCCTGGGCCTGGGCGAACAGCGTCGGTGCGCTGGACTGCGCGTTGGCCGCGTCGGCGGCGAAACCGAAGGCAAAGGCGAGGGCGGCGGCACAGAGGATGGCGGCGAAGTTTTTCATGGGAACTGTTCCTTGCACGATACGGTGACGTCATCCACGTTGCGCCCGGCGTTTCGAGATCATTTGCCGATGCGCGGTTCTTCGCCCTTGAGCAAGCGGCGAATATTTTGGCGATGGCGGACGAAGGCGAGCACGCCGAGGGCGGCGGCCAGCGCCGCGCCCGCCCGGTCGCCCATGAGATAGGCGTACAGCGGCGCGAGACCGAGGGCCGCCAGCGCCGCGAGCGAGGAAAAGCGAAACAACGCCGCGACCGCGAGCCAAGTGGCGCAGGCGGCGATCCCGACCGGCCAGGCGACGGCGATCAGGGTGCCGAGGCTGGTCGCCACTCCCTTGCCGCCCTTGAAGCGGAGCCAGACCGGAAAATTGTGCCCGATGACGGCGGCGAAGCCGGCGACGAGCGCCGCCTCGCGCCCGAAAAGCGCGAGCGCCGCGAGCGCGGCGACCGCGCCCTTGGCGCCGTCGAGAATCAGCGTCGCGGCGGCGAGGCCCTTGCGCCCGGTGCGCAGCACGTTGGTCGCGCCGATGTTGCCGGAACCGACGCGGCGGATGTCGCCCACGCCGGCAAATCTGGTCAGCACCAGGCCGAACGGAATCGAACCGAGCAGGTAGCCGCCGGCCGCGGCGAGCGCGATCGCGCCGGTTGCCGCCGTCATCGGCGGTCGCTTTCTGCGGCGAATACCGCGCGGCCGTCGACGTAGGTGGCGACCGCGCGGCCCTGCACGGCGCGGCCGTCGAAAGGCGAGTTCTTGGACTTGGAATGGAGCTTGTCCGCGTCCACCTGCCAGGCGCGCTCGGGATCGAACAGGACGAAATCGGCGGGACGTCCCGCCGCCAACTCGCCGGCGGCGAGGCGCATCAACTTGGCCGGGGCGGCGGTGACGAGCCGGAGGGCGTCGAGCATCGCGAGCTCGCGGTTGTGGACCAGTTCGAGGGTGATCGGCAGCAGGGTTTCGAGCCCGATGCCGCCGAAGGCCGCCTGCGGGAAGGGCAGCCGCTTGACCTCTTCGTCCTCGGGAATGTGGTCGGAGGCGACGGCGTCGATGGTCCCGTCCTTGAGCGCGGCGACGACGGCGCGGCGGTCGTCCTCGCTCCGGAGCGGCGGCGACAGCTTGGCGAAGGTGCGGTAGTCGCCGACATCGGCCTCGGTCAGCGCGAAGTAGGGCGGCGCGGTGTCGCAGGTGATCTTGAGGCCGCGGTCCTTGGCGCGGCGGATGGCGGCGAGCGATTCGGCGGTCGAAACGTGGGCGAAGTGCAGCCGCGCGCCGGTCATCTCGGCCAGCCGAATGTCGCGCTCGACCATGATCGCCTCGGCCGCGGCCGGAATGCCGGAAAGCCCGAGCCGGGTCGCCCGCGCGCCGGCGTTCATGGCGCCGCCCTGGGCGAGCGCCGGTTCCTCGGCGTGCTGGACGATCAGGAGATCGAAGCTGGAGGCGTAGGCGAGCGCGTTCTTCATCACCCGCGCGTTGGCGACGGCGTTGAGGCCGTCGGTGAAGGCGAGCGCGCCGGCCTCGGCCAAGAGGCCCATTTCCGCGAGCTCGACGCCCTTGGCGCCCTTGGTCGCGGCGCCGTAGACGTAGGCCTTGCTCATGCCGACTTTGCGCGCGCGGCGGGCGATGAATTCGGCGACCGACATGTCGTCGATCACCGGCGTGGTGTTGGGCAGGCACACCAGGCTGGTGACGCCGCCGGCGACCGCCGCGTGGCCCAGCGAATCGAGCGTTTCCTTGTGTTCCTCCCCCGGTTCGCCGGAAAGAACGCGCATGTCGACCAGCCCGGGCGCGAGACAGAGCCCGCGGCAATCGACCTCGGCCGCGCCCTCGGGGACGCGCCATCGGGCGCCGTCGCGGAAGAGATCCTTGCCGATCGCGGCGATCTTCTCGCCCTCGACCAAAAGGCCGCCCAGGGCGTCGAGCCCGCTCGCCGGATCGAGCAGGCGCGCGTTGACGTAGGCGGTCGGGCGCGAGGGGCTCGGGTGTTTCGGCATGGCGCGCCCTACAGGTTCTTCTGCGCCGTGCGGGCGAGGTTGGCGGTGAGGATTTCGAGCACCGCCATGCGCACGGCGACGCCCATTTCCACCTGCTCGCGGATCACGCTGCGCCCGAAGTCGTCGGCGACCAGCGAGTCGATCTCGACGCCGCGGTTCATCGGGCCCGGGTGCATGATCAGCGCGTCGGGCTTGGCGGCGGCGAGCTTGTCGTAGTCGAGGCCGTAGAAGCGGAAGTATTCGCGCAAGGACGGGAACAGCGCCGACTGCATGCGTTCGGTCTGGAGCCTGAGCATCATCACGATGTCGCAGCCTTCGAGCCCGCGCGCCATGTCGTGGAACACCTCGGCGCCGAGGGTCTCGACCCTCGACGGCACCAGGGTGCGCGGCGCGATCAGGCGCACGCTCGCGCCCATCGTCGTCAGCAGGTGGATGTTCGAGCGCGCCACCCGCGAATGCGAGATGTCGCCGCAGATGGCGACCCGCAATCCTTCGAGCTTGCCCTTGCGCCGGCGGATGGTGAGCGCGTCCAGCAGCGCCTGGGTCGGATGCTCGTGCGAGCCGTCGCCGGCGTTGACCACGGCGCAGTTGACCTTGTCGGAGAGCAGCCGGGCGGCGCCCGAGTCGGGATGACGCAGCACCAGCACGTCGGGGTGCATGGCGTTCAGCGTCATCGCCGTGTCGATCAGGGTTTCGCCCTTCTTGATGGCGCTGGTCGAGACCGACATGTTGATGATGTCGGCGCCGAGCCGTTTGCCCGCCAGCTCGAACGAGGTGCGCGTGCGGGTCGAGCTTTCGAAGAACAGGTTGACGATGGTCCGCCCGTCGAGGGTCGCCTGCTTCTTGGCGGCGCCGCGATTGAGTTCGACGTAGGATTCGGAGCGGTCGAGCAGGACCGCGATTTCGGACGCGGTCAGGCCCTCGATCCCCAGCAAATGCCGGTGCGCGAACCCCTCGAAGGGTGCGGGCGGCATCGCGCGGGCGGGACCGGTCATCGGGCCGGGACTATAGGCCGGTGGCCTTGTGGCGACAAGCGGTCCGGCGGTCGGCTAGAGTCGCCTCTCCAAGAGGGAGAAATCCGCGTGGACGACGCCTGGCGGATCATGCAGCAGCGCCTCGATTGGGTTTTTTCCCGGCGAATCGCCTTCGTCATGGGCGCGACGCGATGGGGCACGGCGCTGGTCGAGCGCGCCCTCGATGCGCACCCCGAAATCGCCGCCAAGGGCGAAGGGCGGATCGCCGAAACCATCCTGCCGCTGATGGGCCAGGCGGTCGGCCACTACCGCCGGCGGCTGGAGGAAGCGAAGGCCGAATGCGAACGCGCCGGGTTGCCGTTCACCGCGCCGGCGCTGGACGCGGGCGACGGCCTGCATCTCGCGCGCGTCGCGTTCGGCCTGGCGCTCGCGCGCTACGCCGGATCGAAGCCGGCGAAATGCCTGGTCGAGCGCACGCCCGAACACGCGCTCGCGCTCGCCGAGCTGGAATCCTTGGCGCCCGGCGCCTATTACGTCCACGTGGTGCGCGACGGCCGCGACGAAGCGGTGGCGGCGTGGGACCGCGGCCTCGGAACCGAAGGCAACGCCTTCGCCCGGCGCCATCCGTCGTTCGCCGATTTCGCCGAAACCTTCGCGCGCCGCTGGACCGGCGCGGTGGCGGCGGCGCGCACGTTCGGCCGCGCGCACCTCGACCATTTCATCGAGATCAAGAGCGAACACCTGCTCGACCGCCCGACGCCGACGCTTTCGCGCCTCTGTCGCTTCCTCGGCGTCGACTGGCGCGAGAGCCGCATCGCGCCGTGCCTCGAGGCGGCGGGGGATTTTTCCCCCGACGGCGCCGGCGGATTCTGGCGCGAACGCTTCGACGCCGCGGCGCGCGCGGCGTTTCGCCGCCACGCCGGCGAAATGCTCAAGCTGTTCGATTACGAGGATTGAGTTTGACTATCCCGCGCGGGGATTCGCCCGCGCGATTCGATCCAGCGCGCCCTGCAGGATGTAGGCCGCCGCCATCTTGTCCACCACCTCGCGCCGCCGCGCCCGGCTCATGTCGGCTTCGTCGATCAAGACCCGTTCGACCGCGGCCGACGACAGCCGCTCGTCCCAGAACGCGAGCGGCAGGTCGCACGCGCCGAGCAGGTCCTTGGCGAACTGGCGCACCGCCTGGCAGCGGGGCCCCTCGCGTCCGTCGAGCGCGACCGGCAACCCGACCACAAATCCGCCGACGCCGTGCTTGGCGACCAGTTCCCCGATGCGCGCGAGGTCGGCGGCAAGCCGCGTCCGCCGAATCGTTTCCATCGGGCTCGCCACCATCCGGCGCGCGTCCGACAGCGCGAGCCCGATGGTTTTCGTCCCGACGTCGAGGCCGAGCACGCGGGCCTCGCCTTTCAGGCTCGCCGCCAGGGCTTCGAGGGGAATAACGGGCATGCCGGGGCAGTGGTGGGCGGTGGGGGCAAGTGGCCAAGCGCGGGTGACACGTATATTATAGGCTCCATAATATCGGAGCGCGGCGCGCCGGGAAACTCAGGTCCCGCCGGCCGCGGAGCATAGTGGTCAGCGCGAACGCCCGATTGGCCGATTCTCCGCCGGATGCCGGCGACGCCCTGGTCGCCGCCCGCGCGTGGATCCTGGGCATCCTGCTGGCATCGGGCGCGCCGTCGCCGGCCGGTGCCGTCGAGATTTTCCGGGGCGTCGAGCTGGGGGCGGCTTCCGGCCTCCACCTCGCGATCAAGGACACGCCCGTGTTCGATACGCCCGAGCGCGCCGCGGCGTCGGCCCCGGAGAAGGGCAAGGCCGCCGCCAAGGACAAGGGCAAGGAAAAAGACAAAGACAAAGACAAGGGTAAGGCGGGCCCCAAGAAAGCCGACGATTTGAAAAAGGGCGACGAAGTCAGCGTGTTCGGCAAGTCCGGTTCCTGGCTCGCGGTGCAAAAGGGGGACGTGAAACTCGGCTTCGTCGCGGCGGACGCGGTGCTGCCGATCCTCGACGGCACGCTGGCGCGCGAGATTGCGGGATCGCTCGCCGCCGGCGGCCACGACTGCCGCTACACGATCCGCTTCGAGGGCCGGACCGAGGTCGAGATCGGCTCCGGCCGGCTCGCCGACTACAGCGCGTCGTTCGCCTGCGGCCGGGGAAGCGCGCGCTTCAGTTTCGAGGCGCCGATGTTCATGAGCGAAATGCCCCACCAGGGCGGGCCCCGGCCGGTCTACCAGATCGCCCTCGACGTGCTCGGCGTCTCGCCCGATCCCGACCAGGCGTTCTCCACCATCCTGTTCTATGATCGCGACAAGGGCGAGGTCGCGGTGGAAACCGCGTGGCCGGCGGAATGGCTGGCCAAGACCAAGCCGGCGCCCCGGCGCGTGGCGCGCAAGGCCAACGGGCCGATGGCCGACGAAATCGCCGCCGCGCTCGCCGCCGCCGCCGAATTGACGCTCGCCGCCTGGGGCCCGAAGCCGTGGGAGGCGATCGCCAAGCGCTAGGACGGTTGCCGCCGCCGCGCGCCGGGTGATACTTTCGCCGCCCGTTTCCGCCGTTCCAGGTCATCCCCCATGGCGCTTACCCGCGATCAAGTCCGGACCATCGCGTTCCTCGCCCGCATCCGCGTCAAGGACGAGGATCTCGACGCCATGGCCAGGGAAATCTCCGGCATCCTCGCCTGGATCGAGCAGTTGAACGAGGTCAAGACCGAGGGCGTCGAGCCGATGACCTCGGTCGCCGACATGACGCTGAGGCTGCGCGCCGACAAGGTCGACGACGGCGGCATTGCCGCCGCCGCGCTCAAGAACGCGCCCGAACCGGCGGAAGGCTTCTACGCGGTGCCGAAGGTGGTGGAATGATACCAACGGCCACAATCGTTTTTTCGCGGCCGTTGGCCGCCGCGACTGCGGCGGCGCGCCCTATGGCGCGAAAGTCAAGGCGACCGGAGGTCGCCGCCCGGCGACTGAGGGGGCCTTCGATCGTTAACGATCGAAGGCCATTACCATGAGCGCGCTCACCGACCTCGATATCGCCGGGGCGCTGGCCGGGCTCGCCCAGCGCCAATTTTCCGCCGTCGAACTGGCGCAGGCGCACCTCGCGGCGATGGCGAAGGCGCGCGCGCTCAACGCCTTCATCGTCGAGACGCCGGAGCTGGCGCTCGCCCAGGCCGCCGAATCGGACAAGCGCCGGCTCGCCGGCAGGGCGCTCGGGGCCCTCGACGGCCTTCCGCTCGCGATCAAGGACCTGTTCTGCACCGAAGGGGTGCAGACCACCGCCGCCTCGAACATCCTCAAGGGCTTCGTCCCTCCTTACGAATCGACCGTGAGCGCGAACCTGAAGCGCGCCGGGGCGGTGTTCGTCGGCAAGACCAACCTCGACGAATTCGCCATGGGTTCGTCCAACATCACCTCAGCCTTCGGTCCGGCGAAGAATCCGTGGGGACCGCCCATGGGCCGCGTCGGCAACAAGGAACTGGTTCCCGGCGGCTCGTCGGGCGGCTCGGCGGCGGCGGTCGCGGCCGGGCTCGCGCTCGGCGCCACCGGCACCGATACCGGCGGCTCGATCCGCCAGCCCGCGTCGTTCTGCGGCATCGTCGGGCTCAAGCCGACCTACGGGCGCTGCTCGCGCTTCGGCATCGTCGCGTTCGCGTCCTCCCTCGACCAGGCGGGGCCGATGACGCGGACCGTCAAGGACGCGGCGCTCATGCTTTCGGCCATGGCCGGGCACGATCCCCGGGATTCGACCTCGGCCAACGTGCCGTGCCCGGATTTCGCCCAGGCGGTCGACCGGCCGGTCAAGGGCCTGCGCGTCGGCATCCCGAAGGAATACCGGCTCGACGGCATGCCGGCCGAGATCGACGCCCTTTGGCGCAAGGCGGAAGACTGGTTCCGCGCGCAAGGATGCGAAGTCGTCGAGGTGTCGCTGCCGCACACCCGCTACGCGCTCCCCACCTATTACATCGTCGCCCCGGCGGAGGCGTCTTCCAACCTCGCGCGCTACGACGGGGTGCGCTTCGGGCTGCGCGTCCCGGGCGAAACGCTCGACGACATGTACATGAACACCCGCGCCGCGGGCTTCGGCGCCGAGGTCCGCCGGCGCATCCTGATCGGCACCTACGTGCTGTCGGCCGGCTACTACGACGCCTATTACCTGAAGGCGCAGCAGGTGCGGACCCTGATCGCGCGCGATTTCCGCGCCGCGTTCGAGGACGTGGACGCGATCCTGGCGCCGACCGCGCCGTCGCCCGCGTTCGCGCTGGGCGAAAAGATGGACGATCCGGTCGCCATGTATCTCAACGACGTGTTCACGGTGCCGGCGAGCCTGGCCGGCCTGCCCGCGATCTCGGTGCCGGCGGGCCTGAGCGCGAACGGCCTGCCGCTCGGCCTCCAGGTGATCGGCCGCGCCTTCGACGAGGAAACGGTGCTGCGCGCCGGGGCCGCGATCGAGCGCGCGTCGGCGTTCGATGCCCGCCCATCCCAGGTGGGGCGGAGATAGGCGGACGCGTTACCGGATCGGTTTCCAGATCCTCCGATCGGTGATCCAAACGAATTGATCGCCGACGGACGTTTCGCCCCGGCGTTCCCATCCCGCGCCGCGCTTTCGGACGATAAGAAGCGCGCATCCCAGTTTCGCGATGCCGGTCAGCGGCCCTTGGAGACGGGGCATGCGATGGACATGGTTGGGGCGTTCGCTGGCCCGCATAAGAACACACTAAGAACATCGTGTCAAGAATATTTTCATTAAAAATAAAAAATATGGACAATATAGATTTCATAGGATATATAACCCATAAATCAGCCCGTTCGTGGCTCCGGTCCGGGCAAAGCGGAGAGTCCGGGCCCATGAATAAAAAGCGGGGCCGGCCCGACGGTTCGGGAAAAAGGCCGGAAAAGAAAAGGAAAATGGAAACATGCCTACAAATGCCTACAGGAATCAGGTGGTTTCCAGGAATATCAAATACTTAAGCCTGATTTACCCGGTGCCGGCGTGGCGCAATGTGCGCTTGGGCTGCGCCAAGGCCGTGCGAACCCGTGTCCGGGCGCTCGGCGCGGGCTTCGCGGCGCATCGACTCATCCATGCCCGGGGCGCTACAAACCCCGGCGAAGGATCCGTTTCATGAATTACCGCATCCAGGGCGAAACCGGCGAGTGGGAGGCGGTGATCGGCCTCGAGGTCCACGCCCAGATCATTTCCGAGTCCAAACTTTTTTCCGGCGCGGCGACCGCGTTCGGCGCCGAGCCCAACACCCAGGTGTCGCTGGTCGACGCCGGCTTTCCCGGCATGCTGCCGGTTCTCAACGAACGCTGCGTCGAGCAGGCGGTACGGACGGGCTTGGGTTTGAAGGCCAAGATCAACCTGGTTTCGGTGTTCGAGCGGAAGAACTATTTCTACGCCGACCTTCCCGCCGGTTATCAGATTTCCCAGTACAAGCATCCGTTGGTGGGCGAGGGCACCGTGATCCTCGACATGCCCGACGGCACCAGCCGGAGCGTCGGCATCGAGCGCCTGCACATGGAGCAGGACGCGGGCAAGTCGCTCCACGACCAGGATCCCAAACGCTCGTTCATCGACCTCAACCGCTCCGGGGTCGCGCTGATGGAAATCGTTTCCAAGCCCGATCTGCGCGCGCCGGAGGAGGCGGGCGCCTACCTGCGCAAGCTCCGCTCGATTTTGCGTTACCTCGGCACCTGCGACGGCAACATGGAGGAAGGCTCCATGCGCTGCGACATCAACGTCTCGGTGCGCAAGCCCGGCGAGCCCTTGCGCACCCGGGTCGAGGTCAAGAACGTGAATTCGGTCCGCTTCGTCATGCAGGCAATCGCGCACGAAGCCGAACGCCAGGTGCGCGTGTGGGAAGAGGGCGGCACCATCGTCCAGGAAACCCGGCTCTACGATCCGGGCAAGGGCGAAACCCGGCCGATGCGGGCGAAGGAATTCGCCCACGACTACCGCTATTTTCCCGACCCCGACCTGCTGCCGCTCAAACTGTCGCGCGAATACGTCGATACCATCGCCGCGACGCTCCCCGAACTGCCCGACGAGAAGAAGGAGCGCTTCATGCGCGATTACGGGCTTTCGGCCTACGACGCGGGCGTGCTGGTGGTCGAGCGCGAGACGGCGGATTATTTTGAAAAAGCCGCTCGCGGGGGAAAAGAAAAGCCCCGCGACGCCAAGCAGGTCGCCAACTGGACCATTACCGGCCTGTTCGGGCTGCTGAACGCCAAGGGCCTTGCCATCGGCCAGAGCCCGATTTCGGCCGACCATCTCGGCCGGCTGGTCGACCTGATCGCCGACGGCACCATTTCCGGGCGCATCGCCAAGGACGTGTTCGTGTTGATGGCCGAAAGCGGCAAGGATCCGGCCGACATCGTCGCCGAAAAGGGCCTGCGCCAGATCACCGACACCGGCGCGATCGAGGCCGCGGTCGATCAGGTGATCGCCGCCAACCCGGACAAGGCGGCCGAGGTCAAGGGCGGCAAGGAGAAGCTGCTCGGCTGGTTCGTCGGCCAGGTGATGAAGGCGACCGGCGGCAAGGCCAACCCGGGCCAGGTCAACGAGATCTTGAAGAAGAAGCTGACGGGGGGCACGCCGTGATCTGCGAAATGAAACCGCTCGCGTGCGATCCGAAGAATATCGCCGGCATGTCGGAGCGTCTGATCGTCAGCCACTACGAGAACAACTACGGCGGCGCGGTGAAGCGCCTCAACGCGATCCGCGCGCAACTGGCCGCGCTCGATTTCGCGACCGCGCCCAACTTTGTCGTCAACGGCCTGAAGCGCGAGGAACTGATCGCCGAGAACTCGATGATCTTGCACGAACTGTTTTTCGAATGTTTGGGCAAGGGCGGCGGGCCCGAGGGCGATGCGGCCGCCGCGCTCGCGCGCGATTTCGGGTCGGTCGATCGCTGGCGGGCGGAGTTTTCGGCGATGGGCAAGGCCTTGGGCGGCGGGTCGGGCTGGGTGCTGTTGACCTATTCGCCGCGCGAGCAACGGCTGATCAATCAATGGGCCGCGGACCACACCCACGTGCTCGCCTCGGGCCGGCCGATTCTCGCCCTCGACATGTACGAGCATTCCTATCACATGGACTACGGCGCCAAGGCCGCCGCCTACGTCGACGCCTTCATGGCCGCGATCCATTGGTCTAATGTCGGCGCCAAGTTCCGCGCCGCCGCCGGGCCGTGACGGAGGGCTTCCGATGATCGATCTTTACACCTGGAGCACCCCCAACGGGCGGAAAGCGTCGGTCATGCTCGAGGAATTGGGGTTGGCCTACGAGGTTCATCCCATCGACATCAACGCCGACGAGCAGTTCCAACCCTGGTTTCTCAAGATCGCGCCCAACAACCGCATCCCGGCGATCGTCGATCGCGACGGGCCGGACGGCAAGCCGCTGTCTTTGTTCGAATCCGGCGCGATCCTGATCTATCTCGCCGACAAAACCAACAGTCCGCTGTTGCCCAAGGAACCGCGCGCCCGCGCGATCACCATCCAATGGCTGATGTGGCAGATGGGCGGCGTCGGACCGATGTTCGGCCAGGCGCATCACTTCCTCAAGTTCGCCAAGGAAGACGTGCCCTACGGCAAGAAACGCTACCACGACGAAACCAAGCGGCTTTACGGCGTGATGGACCGGCGGCTCGCCGAGGCCGCCTACCTCGCCGGGGATAACTACAGCATCGCCGACATCGCGACCTATCCCTGGGTCGCGCGCCACGAGTTCCATCAGGTCGATCTGGCCGAGTTCCCCAACGTCCGGCGCTGGTACGAAACCATCGGCAAGCGTCCGGCGGTGATCAAGGGCATGAAGGTGCCGGAGGCGGCGGGCTCGCGCGCGCCGAGCGCCAAACCATGAGCGACCTGCTCGAAGATCCGGGCGTCAAGCGCGTGGTGGCGGCGCTCGCGGCCGCCAAGCAGCCGACCGACGTGTTGACGTTGAAGGAAACCGCGGCGACGGCGAAAGCCGCGGCCAAGGCGATCGGCTGCGAGCTGGGCGCCATCGTCAAGAGTCTCGTGTTCCTGGTCGGCAACCGCTTCGTGCTCGCCCTGGTCGCGGGCGACCGTACCTGCGTGCCGGAGAACGTGGCCCGCGCGCTCAACCTGAAGGGAGACGTGCGCCTCGCCCAGCCGGGCGAGGTGCGCTTCGCCACCGGCTTCGCGCCGGGCGGCGTCGCGCCGGTCGGGATCGCGCGCAAGCTGCCGTGCGTGCTCGATCGCAGCCTCAAGCGCTTCGACAACGTGTTCGCGGCCGCCGGGCATCCCCATTGCGTGTTCCCGACCACGGTCGAGGCCTTGAAGGACATGACCGGGGCGATCGTCTCCTACAGCATCGTGGCGGAGAGCGAAGCCGCGGCGCCGCCGGCGGCCGCGAAGAAGAAATGAGCGGCGGCGCCATCCGCGAGGGCCGTTGAACGGGCGCGCCCGGCCCGCTATGTAAGGGGTCTGCCGGAAGGGTGGGTGAGTGGCTTAAACCAGCGGTTTGCTAAACCGTCGTACGGTGGTAACGCCGTACCGAGGGTTCGAATCCCTCCCCTTCCGCCATTTAACTGCATTTTATGCAATAAATACAAACACTTATATATTTTAAA
>Ga0194127_10000835_pt1 | contig 47859 bp, 48 predicted proteins | sample TA2KigC100mmetaG_FD_148624 | JGI IMG/M metagenome (GOLD analysis project Ga0194127, IMG submission 148624) | Freshwater microbial communities from Lake Tanganyika, Tanzania - TA2015036 Kigoma Deep Cast 100m | ecosystem: Environmental > Aquatic > Freshwater > Lake | place: Tanzania: Lake...
CGAGTCGGCGACGTCGGCCACGCGCAAAGCCAACGCAAGATTTTCGTCGAGAGTCGACTTGTCGGGCGGAGATTGCGACATGTTTGTCAGCGCTACGGGGTTCGTGATCGGCGCTGTCGGTTTTTTCTACTTCGGCTTGACCGTGGCCAGGTCGGCGAGCAGTTCAACCAGCGAATCGGCGTCGAGCGCATTTTCTTTGAGAATCGCCGCCGGTTTGGCGTGCGAAATGAACCTTGAGGGCAAACCCAAGACGCGAATTTTCGGTTGCACAGACCCTGGCGCGCTCGTGATCAGGTCGGCGAACATCATGCCGATGCCGCCGTCACGAATTCCGTCTTCGATCGTCACCACGACGCAGTGGCGGGCCGCGTCGGCGATCATCTTCTCGTCGGCGGGCACGCAACTTCGGACGTCATAAAGCGTGATTTCAGTTCCGCGACCCGCCAGCGTGCGCACCGCGCTCTCGGCTATTGCAACCATTTTCCCGATCGCCAAAACACAGACATTCGGCACCGATGAAGCCTGAAGTTTGCGGGCCTGCAGCCCACAACCAATTTCGTGTTCACCCACCGAGCGGGCCAAACCTTTCGGGTAGCGAATTGCCACGGGGCCCGAATCGGCCAACCCAATCGCGTCTTCGAGCATTTGCGCCAGTTCTTGCGCGCTCGACGGCGCAAGCAATCGCATTCCGGGCACTTTCGACAACAACGCCATGTCGTAGACGCCGTTGTGGCTGGGTCCGTCGTCACCCGTGACCCCGGCTCTGTCGAGGCAGAACACGACGGGCAATCGATGGAGAGCGACGTCGTAGACAAGTTGATCCCACGCGCGATTCAAAAATGTCGAGTAGAGCGCGACGACCGGTCGCAAGCCTCCCATCGCCATGCCAGCCGCGGCGGTGACGGCATGTTGTTCGGCGATGCCGACGTCGATGAAGCGCTCGGGAAATCGGGATTGAAACGGCAACAAGCCGGTGGGTCCGGGCATCGCCGCGGTGATCGCCACGATGCGCGAATCTTGTTCGGCGATCTTGATGATCGAGTCGGCGAACGCCTGGGTGTAACCGGTCGGCACCGATTTAGGAGGACCAGTGACCGGATCGAATACCGGGGCATCGTGAAGATTTTTCTCGTCGTCGTCTTCGGCGGGCGGATAACCCCGACCCTTTTGTGTGATCACATGAATCACGAGCGGCCCTTCTTCGACGCGTGTGGCCGCCGACTTGAGGGCATGCTCGAGAGCCCGTTGATCGTGACCGTCGATCGGCCCGATGTAACGAACCCCGAGGGCCTCGAAGAACGCGGTGGGTTGCAGATATTCGCGGACACCCGCTTTGAACGCCTCGATCCCGCGTTCGGCCTGTGGCCCGACTATCGGCAAGTCGTAGAGAAACTTCTCGAGTTTGCGTTGGCGCCGAACGTATACGGGGTTGAGTCTGATGTCGGTGAGTGCGCGCGACAGAATTTGCGTCAGGCGATCTTGTGGTCGCGCCATTTCACCGGTTTCATCGAGGACGTCCGGTGCGGTGCTCGTGTTCTGCGGACTCGTGACGTTGGAAATCGTCGGCGCATACGAGCGACCGTTGTCGTTGAGCACGACGATCACGCGACGATTCGAATGGCCGAGGTTGTTGAGCGCCTCGTAAGCCATGCCGCCGGTGAGCGAACCGTCGCCAATGACCGCGACGATGTGGCGATGGTCGGGTTTGGCGCTCTGGTCCCGGGCGACCGCGAGACCATAGGCATAGCTCAGCACCGTTGAGGCGTGGCTGTTTTCGATGAAGTCGTGCACGCTTTCTTCGCGACTCGGGTAGCCCGAAAGGCCGCCCGCTTGGCGCAGATTGTTGAAACCCCCGCGTCGACCCGTGACGATTTTGTGCACGTAAGCCTGGTGACCCGTATCCCACAGAATCGCATCTCGCGGAGACTCAAAGATTCGGTGAAGAGCCAGCGTAAGTTCGACGGCGCCGAGATTCGAGCCGAGATGCCCGCTGTTTTTGGCCACCGCGTCGATGATGAACTCGCGAATCTCGGCCGCCAAATCGGCGAGTTGTTCGAAGTTGAGATTCGCGAGATCGCTGGGCTGGCGAATGTCAGAGAGCGCCATAACGCCTACAACGCTAGTCCCGAGTGGTTGTTTGGGCCCCAACGAGTTCGGCCGCCAGACGGCGGTGATTGAAGTAGTGCAGTTCGGTGCCGATGAAATATGCCACAGCGAAAGCCAGCATTCCGCCGGCGCCGTCCATCCAGAAATGGTTGCCCGTGACGATGATGCACAGCAGCGTCACCGCGGGATAGATCAGCAGCGCGAGTCGCATCCATAACTTTCGTGCGATCGGCCAGAGCCCGAATGCGCACCATGCCGCCCAACCAATGTGCAGCGAGGGCATCGCCGCATATTGGTTGGTCAGTTTGCTGCCCGCACCACTATCGAACGCCCACGGCCCGCCGAACTCATCGATCGTGTCGACGAAGCCGAAGTTTTCGGCACCATTTCGATTGCGAAGTTCGCTTTCGATGCAACTCGCGCCGTAACCGGCATCGGGGCACGGCGCGTCGAGCAGTCGCGGTGGCATCAACGGAAACAAGGAAAAGCCGATGATCGCCAGGGCGGTCATTACCGCGAGGGTGTTTCGCCATTGACCGAAGACGCCGGGTCGAAATTTATAGAGAGTGATAAAGACGCCGAGCGTGACGAAAAAATGCGCCGTGCCGTAGTAGACGTTCATCGTCTTGATGAACCAGACATGCGGCAAGAACCAGTCCTGCAAAGTTTCCTCGTGATAAAGACCGATCCATCTTTCGAATTCGATGATGCGAACCGCATTTGTAAACGAATGGTTCGGCACCGAGACACCTTCGACGAGCGTCGAACCAAACTGGTTGCGAATCAGCGTGTAGACCGAGTAAAAAATCGTGAAGATCAAAACTTCTTTCCACCACACCATTCGATGTTCAAAGTCGACGGGCAGGGCGGGGCGTCGCCCAGTTTTCCGCGGCGTGTCTGTGTCGGTTTCCACGATTCAAGATTACGACCACGCAAGTAGCAACCGATCGACCACGCCTAGGCTGGGGAGATGCCAAAGATCCAGGTCAGCGAACCGTTGGTCAGCCCCGATGTTTTAGCGAGAGTTCTAATGGCCGGTCGCGGCACCGGCGCCGAGTTTTCGGAGGTCTATATTGAGGACAAGCGCTCGACTTCGGCCGGCCTTGACGACGGCAAGGTCGAGCAGGTCACCTCGGGTCGCGATCGCGGCGCGGGCATTCGGGTGGTCTCCGGCGAGACGACGGGTTTTGCCCACACGTCAGATCTCTCAGAAAAGGGTCTGATTGCCGCCGCCCGAGCGGCTGCGCTCGCGGCCAAACAAGGCGGCGGTGGCGTACACAAGGTTCAACTGGGGTCGCTGGTGCGTCACCCCGTGAACGAAGTCAAGATTTCTCCCGATGGCGTCGAGAAGTCGCGCAAGGTTGAACTGCTCAGACGGGTCGATGCGGCGGCGCGCGGCGTCAACCCGGCGATCGTGCAGGTTTCGGCGGGCTACGGCGACTCGTGTCGGCGTATTCTGGTGGCCAACAGCAACGGCGTATTGAGCGCCGATGAACAGGTGCGCACGCTGTTGCGGGTCAGCGTCGTGGCGACCGGCGACGGTGGAATGCAAACCGGTTACGACTCGTTGGGCCACACGATCGGCTTCGAGATGTTCGACGAGAATGACGTCGAAGAATTGGCGATTCGCGCCGCCAAACAAGCCGTGACGAAACTCTCTGCACGCCCCGCGCCTTCGGGTTCGATGCCCGTGGTGATCAAGCGCGGCAGTGGCGGCGTGTTGTTTCACGAAGCCTGCGGTCATGGTCTCGAGGCCGACCTGGTCGGCAAGAGCGCCAGCGTCTATCGCGGCAAGATGGGCGAACTCGTGGCATCACCGCTCGTGACCCTCGTCGATGACGGCACGATGACCGCCGAGTGGGGGGCGATCGGCATCGATGACGAGGGGCATCCCTCGCAACGCAACACGCTGATTCAAGACGGCGTCCTCACCGATTACATGTGGGACTACCTGCGCGCGCGCAAAGAGGGTCGCGCGCAAAGCGGCAACGGCCGTCGTCAGAGTTACCAACATCTGCCGATGGTGCGAATGACCAACACTTTCGTGATCAACGGCAAAGCAGATCCCGATGACATCGTGCGCGACACCAAGCAAGGCGTGTACATCGCCAAACTTGGTGGCGGTCAGGTCGACACCGCGAGCGGTGATTTCGTTTTCGGCATGACAGAGGCGTACCTGATCGAGAACGGCGAGATCACCGAGCCGTTGCGCGAAGGAAACTTGATCGGCAATGGTCCGGAAGTTTTGAAAGACATCGACCTGCTCGGCAACGATTTTGCGATGGGCAACCCGGGTACTTGCGGCAAAGACGGGCAAGGCGTGCCCGTCGGTGATGGTCAACCGACGCTGCGAGTGAGGTCGATGACAATCGGTGGCACCGCCGCATGAGCGTCGAGGTCCCTGATCTGCAAAAACTCGCCGACCTGGTGATCGAGCAGGCGAAAATCGGCGAACAAATCGAGGCCTATGTCGCCCGAGGCGGCGAAACATCGGTGCGTGTTTACGAGGGTCAACTCGAGCATTTTGTTTCGGCGCAAAGCGAGGGCGTCGGCATTCGGATCATCAAAGACGGCCGCACCGGGTTCGCCTATGCGGGCACGCTCGAGCCGTCGGCGATCGACGAAGTGTTGGCCGAGGCGCGCGACAACGTTCAGTTCGGCACGGTCGACGAGTGGGCGGGTCTGGCCGAGCCCGACGGCGTAGAGCAGGTGCCACAAAAGTTTTGGGATGAAGAGTTGGCGAATTATCCGACCGACAAAAAGATTCAGATCACCAAAGAGTTGGAGAAACTCACCTTGGCCGCCGACCCGCGTGTTCGCGCCGAGCAGTCGAACTACGAAGATGGCTGGGGTGAGACGGCCGTTTCAACCACGACGGGCATTCGCGAAAGTGGGCGGGGCAATTCGTGTTACGTCTCGGTGGCGACTCTTGCCGACGACGGCGACGAGGCGCTCACAGGTTTCGGGTTCTCGGTCGGTGACTCGCCGAAAGAATTCGACTTGAACAAGGCCGCCCGCGAGGCGGCCGACCGCGCAACCCGCTTGATCGGCGCGACGAAACCCGCCAGCAAAAGGGTGACGATTGTTTTGGATCCGTATGTGACGTCGCAGTTCGTCGGTATCTTGTCGAGCGCATTGAACGGTGAAAACTTGGCCAAGGGCCGAAGCCTGTTCGCCGACCGCTTGAACGAGCAGGTGGCAAGTGCGAAGTTCACGCTCGTCGACGACCCGACTAACGAGTTGGCCTACACGGCCACAGATATTGACGGTGAAGGTCTGGCTGCGCGGCGCAACGTACTGATCGAAAACGGCGTGCTAAAAAAATTCGTGCACTCGAGTTACAGCGCGCGACGCATGAGCACCAAGAGCACGGGCAACGCGATAAGAGGCGGTTTTGCCGGCGGTCCGGGGGTCGGTTGTTTGGCGATGCAAGTTCAACCCGGCGGCAAATCGCAGGCCGAATTGATCGCCTCGATCGACGACGGCGTGTTGATTCAGGATGTCGCCGGAATGCACAGCGGCGTGAACACGATCTCTGGCGATTTCTCAACCGGCGCGTCGGGCATCGTGATCAAGAACGGCGCATTGGCTGCGCCGATTCGCGAGTTCACCATCGCCTCGACACTGCAGAAAATGTTGTTGAATATCGTGAACCTCGGCAACGACATCGACTGGTTGCCGATGCGCGCGGTGGGTCTAACTTTGGTGATTGATGACGTAATGATGAGCGGTTCGTAAAGACGATGTCGATCTGGCACGCGATCGTGCTTGGCATCGTGCAAGGTTTGACCGAATTCTTGCCGATCTCATCGAGCGGACATTTGGAAATCGTGCCGTGGTTGCTGAACTGGAACGACTTCGACTCGCAAACAACGGCCAAGGCCTTCGACACGGCCCTGCACCTTGGCACGCTCGTGGCGGCACTCGTTTATCTGCGCGCCGAACTGGGCGATTATGCGCGCCAGGGGCTGCGGGTTGTGGTGCGTCGAAAAGATGATCGAGCCGTGACGGCCGCTGATGCCGCGGGTAGGCGCGCCTGGTTTTTGGTCGCCTCGGCGCTGCCGGCCGGTGTGGTCGGCGCGGTGTTCGAAGATTCGATCACCGATCGACTCGGCACCCCTGTTTTGATTGCCGTCAGTTTGATCGGTTTTGGTCTGCTTTTGGTCTGGGCCGATCGTCGGGCGAGCGGGGGGTCGAGTCAGCGCGATGTCGAGGGCTTGAACTTGCGCGACGCGCTGCTCATCGGCTCGGCACAGATTCTTGCGCTCAACCCGGGCACTTCGCGCTCGGGAATAACGATCACAGCGGCGCGTCTGGGTGGTTTTTCTCGGGATGCCGCCGCACGACTCTCATTCTTGATGAGCGTGCCAATCATCGGTGGCGCAGTCGCATTCAAACTTGCTCACCTTTGGCGCGACGGCATGCCCGACGGTCTGTTGGTGTCGATGATCGCGGGCATCGCGAGCAGCGGCATCGCCGGCTGGTTTGCGATGTGGTCGATGGTTCGCCTTGTGCGCACCAAGTCTTTTTCGCCGTATGTCGTCTATCGAGTTCTGCTCGGGTCGGCGATATTGCTGATCGTGGTCAGCCAACTAAGACCAGGCTGACCGCGCCAAGGGCGGCGGCATTGGCGATCATCGCCGTGTTCTTCATTGGCACGGCCAAGACGACCGTAGTCTGACGATTCGGCTGGTCGATGACGTCATAAACCAAAACGCGCTCGAGGGCGATGGCCGAGTCGATGATCAAATCGACGTGATCGCCCGTTCGAATTTCGGGCAGTGGTCCGGCGCTTTGCAGCGCAACCGCCCGGAACCCGGCCGGAATTGCGCTGGCCGATGCGCCGAGTTCGGTCGATGATTTGGCCTCGGGCCGCACTGCGACGGCCGAGACGAGATAGAAGAGAGCGCAGATGATTGAAAGGGCGATGACGACGATTTTTTGTCGGGCCGAATCGCGACAGAGGTCGTACCAAATTTCGAGGAGGTTCTTCTTCATGGCTAGGCCATGTGTGCGGTTTACTCGCTCTTGGCTGGAGTCGTCGGCGTGCTTGTATTCGTTGTGGATGCGGGGGTGGTTGTTGATGTCGAACTCGATGATTTCTCGGTCGACGCGCTCGTCGTCGAAGTGTCGCTCGCATCCGTGGTCGAAGTACTGCTCGTCTCAGATTTCGGCGAGGTCGTTGCCTGCGAGCCTGAATCTGTTTTGTAGAAGCCCCCGCCCTTGAAAGTAATGCCGACGGGCGTGAACACCTTTTTTACCTTGCGCATCTTGCCGTCTGATGGATGAGGCGCCTCGTTCAACGCCTCTTCGCTGAACGCCTGATAGATCTCGATCGTCTCGCCCGAGTCGATGAACTTGTAGACATAGGTCGGCATAGGTCTTTTGATTCTAGGATGCTGGTGTGGCTGTGCGAACTGCTGTGATTCCGGCCGCGGGGATGGGGACCCGATTCTTGCCGGCCACCCGCGCAACCCCGAAAGAATTGCTGCCGATATACGACACACCGGCACTGCAATTCGTTATCGATGAGGCGATTGAAGCTGGTTGCGACCGGGTGATCGTCGTCACGAGCCGAACCAAGCCCTCGATCGAAAGTTATGTCGCGGTGGCCGGCACCGACAAGGTGGCGGTCAGCGTGGTGTATCAAGACGCGCCGTTGGGTTTGGGTCATGCGGTGAGCTGTGTTCGCCAGGTTGTCGGCGATGAGCCGTTCATCGTGATGTTGCCCGACGAAATAATGGGCGACGCATCGTTGACCAAACAACTTGTCGCCCAATTCGAAACCACGGGCAAGAGCAGCATCGGTCTGAAACGGGTAGCAACCGCAGAAGTTTCGAGTTACGGCAACGTCAAGGTCGCAGATTACTCGGGCGGGGCAGAATCGGCGGTCGAGGTATTGCAGGTCGTCGAGAAACCGAAACCCGCCGACGTGGTCAGCGACATCGTGATAATCGGTCGCTATGTTTTTGCACCGATCGTGTTCGACAAACTCGACCAGGTCAAGCCGAGCGCAAGTTCCGAAATTCAACTCACCGACGCCCTGGCGATGTTGGCCGGTGAACGCTCGTTGATCGGCATCGTCAGCGAAGTCGCTCGCTACGACACGGGCACGCCGATGGGCTTGTTGCGGGCGGTAATCGAAATCGCTCTGCAACGCAAAGATATCGGAGCACCGTTGAGCGCCTGGCTAAGGGAAAAGTTCAGCAAATAGTTTAAACTTGGGGCTGATGACCGAAAAGTTTGGCGCCACGATCGATGCAAAAGAAGTCGGTCTAGACGCGACACGCCTGAAAAAAATCGACGAACACTTCAATCGCTATGTCGACAGCGGTAGGTTGGCCGGCTACACGGTGGTCGTGGCGCGGCACGGCAAAGTCGCCCACTTCGGAATGTACGGCCACAAAGATTCGCAGGCCGGCACGCCGATCACCGACGACACGATGTACCGCATCTATTCGATGACCAAACCGATAACTTCGCTGGCTTTGATGATTCTCGTCGAGCGGGGTCTGCTGCAACTCACCGATCCCGTGAGCAAATTCATCGAGTCTTTCGGCGACACCCGGGTTTGGAACACGGGCACGGTGTTGAAGCCCCTGACCAACGCGCTCACCGAGCCGATCAGGGTCTGGCATCTGTTGACCCACACCGCGGGAATGACCTACGGCTTCATGTATGCCGACGTTGTCGACGACATGTATCGTCGCGCGGGCTTCGAGGCGGGAGTCGCTTACAAAGATTCGCTCGAGGTCATCTGCGACAAATATGCGGCGTTGCCACTGTTGTTTCAGCCCGGCTCGAGTTGGAACTACAGCGTCGCCACCGACATCGTCGGGCGAATCGTCGAGGTCGTCGCCAAGATGCCGCTCGACGAGTTTTTTCAAAGGGAGATTTTTGAACCGCTGGCGATGTATGACACGGGGTTTTACGCGCCGACAGAAAAGCATGGGCGAATGGCCTCGCTCTATCGCTACGACGAAGCCAAGGATTCGAAGCTGAAGTTGGGCAACTTCGGCAACAGTTCGCTGGACAAACCGATTTTCCTGTCGGGTGGCGGGGGTTTGATTTCGACGGCTGCCGACTATTTCAAGTTCATCCGCATGCTCGAAGGTCGCGGTCGATCGGGGGATGTTCGCCTGGTCTCGTCGCGCACATTCGACACGATGGTGACCAACCACCTGCCGAACAATGCCGACATCTCGACTTTTGGTCGACCGCTCGGTGAAGAGATTTTCTACGACGGCATTGGTTTTGGTCTTGGTTTTTCCGTGGTAGTGGATCAGGCGAAGACGCGGTCGGCCTGCCCGAACGGAACCTTCGGTTGGGGTGGCATGGCGAGCACGGTTTTTTGGGTTGACCCCGTGAATGAAATCAGCGCAATGTTTTTCACGCAGTTGATTCCGTCCACCACTTATCCGATCCGACAATATCTGCGCTCGCTCGTTTACGCGGCCGTCGCCGACTGACGCTCGAACTAGACGCACTCGAACTAGACGACGCTCGAACTAGACGACGCTCGAACTAGACGACGCGACGAAACCGATTCGGTTCGTCGACCACGAAACCGAATTCATCGACGACCGCCTCGACCTCGCAGTTTGATGCACTGCTGAAATAGCGCCAGGTGTCCGGCGCAATTTTCGTGTATTGCTGCGTCTGTTTGGTGATGCCCAAAGTTCCGACGTCGACGACGGCCACGCTCAGCGTCGCGCTGTGCCCGACCAAAAGAGGCAGTCGACGAATCGGAATGCAATTCGTGAACGGCGTGTTGACGAAATCGATATCGGTGCAACCGTCGAGTTCTGTGCGATGTGCGCCGTTGACCTCGCCCCACCGACCGTGGCTGTCGGTGCCGAGCCACAAATCAGGCTGTTCGAGATCGCGAAACAACAGACATTGCTGCACCACCCAACCCGCCGAAAGACGCAAGACGAATTGCGCGTCGTCGTCACCAAGCGAGCCTTCGGCCGTCCAACCTTCGTTCTCCCATCGCAGGGTGACCGAACTGTCGTACTCGGCGTCGGGCATGACAAGCGATTTCCACGATGCCTTGTGGCCCGACGAGGAAAGAGACCGATAACTGGTCATGTTTGCGCTAGCCACAGTATCTGCGGGTATTTTCGGGGCGATACCGTCAGCGATGTGATTTCTTTATCCGAAGCCTCGGAAATCGTGATCGGCGGGTGCTCGAGCCTCGCCCCGATCGAAGTTGACTGCCGTCAAATGTCGGGCCGGGTGGTGGCCCAAGACGTGGTCGCCAAAGAGTCCGTGCCCCCGTTTGCAAACACGGCGGTGGATGGTTTCGCCGTGCGTGCCCAAGATGTCGACAAGCCCGGGGTCGAACTCGAAGTTCTCGGCGTGATCGGTGCCGGTCATGTCGCGGCGTACCAGATTGGTGCGGGGCAGTCGGCACGAATCATGACCGGTGCGTCGATGCCGCGCGGCGCCGATGCCGTGGTGATGATCGAAGACGCCACTGTGCTGAGCGCGACCCGCGTGCGCTGCAATAAGCCGGCCAAAGTCGGCGATGCGGTGCGCGAAGTTGGAGAAGATGTTCGCGCGGGTGATGTCGTGTTCAAGGCGGGCGAGGTGATCAACAGCGCGGGCATCGGTGTGCTCGCGGGCATCAATGCGCGCAAAGTTTCGTCTTATCCGAGGTTGCGGGTGGCGATGTTGTCGACCGGAGACGAACTGGTGATCGACGGTTCGACGTTGCGACCGGGCCAGATTCGCGAGAGCAACTTGACGATGTTGGCTTCGATGATCGAAGATACCGGGTGCGAAATCATCAATCTGGGCATCGTCGATGACGACGAAGAAAGACTCGAGGCTGCTCTTCGCGAGGTCGCGACTCGTTGTGACGCGATCGTCACGAGCGGGGGAGTCGGGCAGGGCGATTTCGATATCGTCAAGATCGTCTTGTCGCGCATCGCCGAAATGCATTGGATGCAGATGGCGATCAAACCGGCGAAACCATTCGCGTTCGGCAAACTGAAGACCAGCGACTCACGGGTGGTGCCAATTTTTGGATTACCCGGCAACCCCGTTTCGTCGATGATCAGTTTCGAATTGTTGGCTCGACCCGCGCTGCGCAAGATGATGGGTCACACGGTCGATTTGCGGCGCCCGACCGTGCGTGCGATTGTCGATGCGCCGATGAAACGCAAGCAGGACGGCAAAGTCCACTTCATGCGCGTGTTCGGCAGATTCGGTGAGGACGGTCGGCTGCATGTGCGCGACACGGGGCCACAAGGAAGCCATCAACTCGCCGCCACCGCGCAAGCCAACGGCCTGGCGTTCGTGCCCGACGGGCAAGGTTTGGCGGCGGGCGCCGAAGTAGAGGTGATGTTGCTTGGGTAATAGGCTCGGCTCGTGGAGGTTCGGTTGTGCAGTTGATTGACCCGTTCGGGCGAACCGTGCGCGACCTGCGCATTTCGATAACCGATCGCTGCAATTTTCGCTGCGCATACTGCATGCCCGAGGAGGGCATGGCTTGGCTCGACCGCAAAGAGATTTTGACCTTCGAAGAAATCAGTCGACTGGCCTCGATTTGCGTCGGGCGGTTTGATGTCGACAGCATTCGTTTGACTGGTGGTGAGCCCACGGTTCGGGCGCACCTGCCCGTGCTCGTGGGAAAACTGTCGCAACTCAAGGTGCGCAGTGGCGCCGACTCGCCGCGTGCGGGCAAAAAGATCGACTTGGCGCTGACGACGAACGGGGCGACGCTACGCCTGCTCGCCAACGAGTTGAAAACTGCGGGTCTCGAGCGCATCAACATCAGCCTCGACACTTTGCAAAGCGAAAAGTTCTTCAGAATCACACGGCGCGATCACCTGACGAACGTTCTCGACGGCATCGACGCGGCAATTCACGCCGGTTTTTCGCCGGTGAAAATCAATGCCGTGATTCAACGCGGCGTCAACGACGATGAGATTTTGGCGTTGGCCCGATTCGGGCGCGAAAAGCAGGTTGAAATTCGGTTCATCGAGTTCATGCCGCTCGATGCCCAAGGCGAATGGCGGGCCAACAGCGTCGTCGGTCAAGACGAAATCGTGGCGCAAATCAACCAGGTTTTTCCGCTCGAGCAGGTCGCCGCGCGCGGTGCCGCCCCGGCTGATCGTTGGCGATACCTCGATGGCGGTGGCACGGTTGGCGTGATTCCGTCGGTGACGAAGCCGTTCTGTGGCGACTGCGATCGGGTGCGATTGACGGCCGAAGGGCAATTCAGAACCTGTTTGTTTTCGACCACCGAGTTCGATCTTCGCGCCAAGTTAAGGGGCGGAGCCAGCGACGACGCGATCGCGGCCGAAATCGAGCGCGCGGTCGGCACGAAGTGGGCGGGCCACGCCATCGGCAATGTAACTTTCGTTCGGCCGAAAAGGTCCATGAGTCAGATCGGTGGCTGAGCGTGTCTGACTTGAATTTTTCGCATCTCGACCCTTCGGGGCGGGCGCGCATGGTCGATGTCACGCCGAAAGAACCGACTCATCGTCGTGCGGTTGCGCGGTGCAAGGTTTTTATGAAGCCCGACACGACGGCGGCAATCGTCAATCGCGAGGTGAAAAAGGGCGACGTGCTCGCGGTTGCCCGTGTTGCTGGTATTCAGGCGTCGAAGCGCACCGCCGAGATGATTCCGTTGTGTCATCCGTTGTTGGTCGGTTCGGTTCACATCAATTTTGAAATTGGCGACGACTTCATCGCCGTCGAGGCACAAGTCGACACCGTCGACCGAACGGGCGTCGAAATGGAGGCCTTGCACGCGTGCTCGGTCGCCGCGTTGACCGTTTACGACATGTGCAAGAGCGCCGATCGGGCGATGGTGATTGGCGATCTCACGCTGTGGGAGAAATCAGGCGGTCGCCAGGGCACCTATCGACGCGAGGCGTGACTGCGGCAAATTTTTCGGGCGGCAGACCTCATCCCTTTAGTTTCAAGGCTCTCAGTGGTACGGGTAGCGATCTGGTGAACCTCGAATAGACTTGGGAGGTCCCATGAGCAGGTTGATTCTTTTGGTCGTTGGCGCCGTATGGCTGGCGGTTCTTTTGCCGCCCCTGGTGCGCTCCCGTTTGAACAGTTCGCCGACCACGTCGGTGAGCAATTTCCGTCGCACCCTTTCGTCGTTGCAGAGCACGAACCTGCGCCACCCGCAGGCCCAGTTGCGCGGTATGTCGCGTGAACTGGCGCCCAGTCAAATGCGCCCGCGTCAAGCGCATCATCTTTCACATCTGACCGGCCAGATCTTGCGCCCTGAAGGCACTCGCTCTCACCAGCGACTGTCGGGCAGCTTTTATGCGCGCGAACTCGTGCGTCAGCGACGCCAGCACACCGTGGTTGGTTTGGCGACGGCAACCGTGATTTCGTTGTTCTTGGCGTTCACAACCGGTTCGATCGTTCTGGTCTATGCGTTCACGCTCAGTCTGATTGGTTTGTTGGGATACTGCTATTGGTTGGTGCAACTTCGCATTCAGCGAGAAAGGACCCGCTACAACCGACAGTTTCGCAACCGCGTCTGAGTCATCGGTCGCCGGTCAAGCGGTCGGTTGAGAGGTTTTCGGGGCTGTAGCTCAGTTGGCAGAGCGGTACGTTCGCAATGTACAGGTCAGGGGTTCAATTCCCCTCAGCTCCACAAGTCGAGTGCGGGTTAGGTTAGCAACCGGCCCGGCTGGCACAATATTTCAATGCCAACTGGGTCGAATTGGGGGATGTGAACGATGGCGATGACCTGGGAAGAGGCCAACCTCGCCGTCACGGCACCGGGACAGATATTCGAGTTGGTCGACGCCGAGGTGCTCGGGGTCAAGACGCAGATTTTCAAAAATGCACCGCAACATTTGGGTCAGGTGTTTGGCGCCGCGCGCGGGCACGGCGAGAAACCGTTTTTGGTTTACGAGGGCGAGAGTCTTAGCTTCGCCCAGGCATCTGATCGCATAGATGGATTGGCGAATCTTCTCGTCAGTGGGTACGGCATCAAAAAAGGCGACAGGGTCGCGATCGCGATGCGCAATTATCCCGAGTGGGTGATGTCGTTTGCCGCGATCATTTCTGTGGGCGGTGTTTCGGTGTCGATGAACTCGTGGTGGGTCGAAGACGAAATGGACTTCGCGCTGCAAGACTCGGGCGCCAAGGTTTTGATCTGCGATCAACAACGATTCGATATCGCATATTCCAGTTGTCAGAAACTGGGTGTCAAAGTCTTGGTGGTGCGCGCCGAAAAACCCTTGCCGAGCGGCGTCGACAAGTGGCAAGACGCACTTGCGTCGCATCTTGAAGCCAAACAGAAATGTCCAGTTGTCGATATTCAGTCTGACGACGATGCGACGATTCTCTATACATCGGGCACGACGGGTCGCCCCAAAGGTGCGGTGTCGACCCACCGCGCGATCATCTCAGCGTTGTTGGGTTTTGCGTCGCGCAACGCGGTGTTGAACTTGGCGGGGGTGAAACTCAAAGAAGTCAAAGATCCCGAAGTTCCGCTCTCGTTCATTTTGATCGTGCCGTTGTTTCATGTCACGGGTTGTGTGCCCGTGATGATGAGTTGTTTCATCGCCGGTCTGAAACTGGTGATCATGTACAAGTGGGACGTCGAGCAGGCGCTCGAGATCATCGAGCGCGAAAAGATCACGAATTTTGTCGGCGTACCGACCCAGAGTTGGGATCTCGTGAACTCACCCGTGTTCGACAAATACGACACATCGAGCCTGCGCGCGGTGGGGGGTGGCGGTGCGCCGTCGCCGACTTCGTTGGTCGGCAAAGTCAACACCAAGGTGAAAAACGGCAGCCCGCAACTCGGTTACGGCATGACCGAAACGAACGCGTTTGGTCCGGGCATTACGGGCTCCGAGTACTTGGCGCATCCCACCAGCACCGGTCGTGCGGTGTTGCCGATGCGGGTCGAGGTTCGCGACGAGAACCTGAAGCGGGTGCCCACGGGCGAGGCGGGTGAGATCTGGTTCTTCGGCCCGATGTTGATTCGCGGTTACTGGAATTGCCCCGACGCCACCGCCGAGACGATCGTCGATGGATGGTTGCGGTCGGGCGACATCGGTCGAATGGACGCCGAGGGTTTCGTCTATGTCGAGGACCGCGTCAAAGACATGATTCTTCGCGCCGGAGAAAACATTTATGGTGCCGAGGTCGAGAGCGCGATCTACGACCATCCGGCGGTGCACGAGGCCGCAGTTTTTGGCGTGCCCCACGAACGGCTGGGTGAAGAAGTTGGCGTTGCGATCTTGGCCAAAGTGGGGGCTGTCCTTGATCCCAGAGACCTGTGGAAGTTTCTCGACGGCAAGATCGCCATGTTCAAGGTGCCGGCACATGTGATCGTGATGAACGAGCCTTTGCCGCGCAATGCGGCGGGCAAATTCTTGAAGCGAGAGTTGCAGCAACGACTCGCCAAAGGCGAACTCAGCGCGGTCAGTCGCACAAGTTGATCTCGCGTGCCACCCACAGACCTGACAAATCAAGCGGGCGTCAGCCTTGATGCACTGACGATCGGAAACGCGCTGGTCGATGTGTTGGCGACCGTCGACGAGGGTTTTTTGGTGCGTGAAAAAATCGTCAAGGGTTCGATGAACCTGGTCGACCTTCAACGCTCGAAGCATCTGCACTCGTTGGTGCACTCGCGCACCGAGATGAGCGGAGGGTCGGCGGCCAACACCGCCTACGGCCTGGCGAGTCTGCGCGGTCGGGCGGGATTTATCGGCAAGATTTCGGCCGATCGACTCGGCCAGGCATTTGCGAGCGATCTGTCGTCGGTCGGAGTGAGATTCTTCCCGGGCGCGAACAGCACGACCGAAGACACAGGACGCTGCCTGATCGTCGTGACACCCGACGGAAACCGCACAATGAACACATTTCTTGGCGCCGCCTCGTTGCTCGAACCATCTGATATTTCAAAGTCGGCGGTGCAGAGCGCCGCGGTCGTGTTTCTCGAGGGTTACTTGTTCGACAAAGACGCCGCAAAAGAGGCGTTTCGCACTGCCGCCGAATACGCCCATGCGGCCGGTCGCAAAGTCGCGCTTACGCTGTCTGACGCATTTTGCGTCGACCGTCATCGCGACGACTTTTTGTCATTGGTAAAGAACGACATCGACGTGTTGTTCGCCAACGAAGAGGAACTGAAGTCGCTGTATCAGGTCAGATCGATCAACGATGGTCTGCACAAGTTGCGGGAGAATTGTGAATTTGCCGCGGTGACGCGCAACGAACATGGCTCGGTCGTGATCGACGGCGACGAAGTGGTGATCATCGATGCCGAACCGGTCGACAGCGTCGTCGATGCCACGGGCGCCGGCGACATGTATGCGGCGGGTTTTCTCTATGGTTTCGTGCGAGGCAAGCCGATCGAGCAGTGCGGCAGGATCGGGTCGATCGTCGCTTCAGAGGTGATCACACACATGGGGCCCCGACCAATCGTGCAACTGACCACGGTCGTGCCAAACGACCTGTTGTAGGTCTTGGCGTCAGTTTTCGTCGGCGGGCAAGTAGGCGAGTTTCAGGTCGCCGAGTTTCACCAGGGTCGAAGCGATCCAACTGCCGAGACCGCCAAAATTATCGTCGAGCAACTTGCTCGTGCCGTCTTGCAGCGTTTCTTCGGCCAGTTCGTAATTGCCATGGTAGGTCACTTCGATCGCGAAGTCGATGCGCTTGTCGTTCGAGTCGATGTCTTGTGACGGATGATTTATTTCGATCGTGATGCCCTCGCGCTCGAGTTGTCCGTGGCCGATTTGCGGGCTCTTCACGGGCACGATGGTTTCGACTTGACTCGCCTCCGGTTGTGTCGAGAGACGCTGAACGCGAAACACGATCTCCATTTCGATTTCGGGTGATTCGTGAAATGTTTCGTCGGTGTACCAGGTTCGATAAACCGCCTGGCTCCAACTCGGCCAGGTCAGCGTCACGTGGGCGATCACCCGTGGTGGGCGGCCCTCGCCGGGCAAACCGTAACTCGTCTGCCACACCAGATCGCCCAGCAACACGTCGGACTGAAAATGTTCGTCGAACGCCTGGCGCTCGAGAAACGCATTCGAGAATGCGTCGCGCAAGGCGCCTATCGCGTCACTGAAGACATGATCCAACATGCGGTACTCACGCTAACAATATGACAAACTGAATGCTCATGGGTCTTGTGCAAGTCGAGCGTCGCGAGGGCGTGGCTGTTTTGACGCTGAATAATCCCGCCGAACGCAACACGATGACTCTAGAAATGGTGGCCGATATCACGGCGGCGATGGATGAAATCGAGAGCGATCTGAATATCGGCGCGTTGGTCGTCACCGGTGCGGCGCCCGCGTTTTGTGCCGGGGCGAATTTGGGAAATCTGGCCGAAGCCGACGGTCAATCGCTGACGAGAATCTATGAGGGGTTTTTGCGCGTCGCCCGAACACCGTTGCCGACTATCGCCGCGGTCAACGGTGCGGCCGTGGGTGCGGGCATGAACCTCGCACTTTGTTGCGATGTGCGCATCGCCGCCGAGCGCGCCAAGTTTGACACGCGATTTTTGCAGATCGGCCTCCATCCGGGCGGGGGTCACACCTGGATGTTTCGCAATATCGCCGGACCGCAAGCGACCATGGCGGCGGTGGTTTTCGGCGAAGTTCTCGACGGTGCCGAGGCGGCGCGAATCGGTCTCGTCTACAAGTGCGTGCCCGACGACGAGTTGATCGCCGTGGCGCATTCGATGGCCCGACGCGCGGCGAGCGCCCCGCGCGAACTCGTCGTTCTCACCAAGCGCACGATTCAAGAAATGGCGAATGTGCAATCTCACGAGCAGGCGGTGGCCAAAGAACTCGAGCCCCAAGTGTGGACGACCAAGCAACCCTGGTTCGTCGAACGCCTCGCCGCTCTTCAAGCCAAAATCAAAAAATAGAATCTATTTTTTTGTGGTGAGCCACTGGCGGGTGAGGGTCTCGCGGCGTTCATGCCACTCTTCTGCGGTGATCGCGAAGCGCATGTGGTCTTCCCAGACGCCGTTGATCTCGAGAAATCGCTCCGACAAACCCTCGTAGCGCAGATTCAGTTTTTCGACGACCCGTTTGCTGTTGGTGTTGCGCGGAATGATGCAGACCTCGAGCCGGTGCAGTTTCAGATCGTCGAAAGCAAACTGCATGATCGCCGTGACACCTTCGACCACATAGCAGTTGCCCGCGTGTTTGCGATCGATCCAATAACCGATCGTGCCCGTCTGGATTGCGCCACGCACGACATTGTTGATGTTGACTTCACCGACAAGAAAATTGTTGAGGAACAACCCGAGCGCATAGGCCGAGCCGTTCTGTCGCTCGCGATCGCGCGCCACGCATCTTCGCTCGAAAGCGTCGCGATCGGTGGCGGGGTCGGCCAAAAACTCAGACCGACGCGGCTCCCAAACGGTCAGCCACTCGACATTGCGCAGGCGCACCTCGCTCCATGCTTCGAAATCGTGCGCGACGAGGGGTCGAAGCATCACCCGTGCGCCATACAAACGCGGTGGTGCGACCGGAGCGCCGGCCGGGTGTACGAACCGTTTCGGAGAAGATGAAAGATGACTCACGAAAAATTCTTTCTCATTTCAGAGATTAGACCATCAAGAAGATTGTGCTGGCTGACGACAATTTCAGAAATCTGAAGGCGTCGCAAGATCGCGACGAGCACGCAACATCCACCGACGATGATGTCGGCGCGATCGCGGGGTAACCCGGGGTTGTGCACGCGGTCGGCCAGCGCTTCGGTGGCCAGCGTTCTAAAAACATCTTCTACGGCGTCGCGCCCGAGGCGCAATGCGTGCAGCGCATCGGGGTCGAAAACTCGCTGGCCGACCTCGACCGCGCCGACGGTGACGATCGTGCCCGCCACACCAATCACGCGATCAACAGCGCGAATTCGCGGGCAATTGTGCGCCACATCGTCGACCGCATCGGAAACCATAGAAATCGCGTTCGTCAACTCTTCGGGTCGCGGCGGGTCACGATGCAGTTCCGATTCGGTGACGGTGACGGCGCCAAAAGGCAAACTCACCGAAAACTCGAGACCCTCGGTGCCGACCATCAGTTCGGTCGAAGCACCACCGATATCGACGACGAGGGTCGGCGTTTTCTCGGCGAACGCACCGGTCGCACCGCTAAACGACAGCGCGCCCTCGGTCTGACCTGAAATCAACTCTGGTTCGGCGCCGAGAATCTTTTGGGCAGCCGAAAAAAAGTCGCCAGTGTTCTTTGCCTTTCGACACGCCGCCGTGGCGACTGTACGCACCTGGGTGACATCATTTTTTGAAATCAGGCTTTGATATTCACCGAGACATTGCAGGGTTCGCTCGATCGACTCGGCGCTCAACGAACCGGTCTTGCCGAGATCTTTGCCGAGTCGGGTCGTGGTCACGACTCGATGCACGGTGGTTCCGTTCGGGTCGGCGATCAACAAGTTCGTCGAGTTGCTGCCGATGTCGATCGCCGCGAAGTTCTTGCCCATCATCAGAGCAGACTAGTTATGGTCGTCGTTCCTGCCGAAGTCGCTTGTCGACCCACTCGCCGACTACATCGGTCTTGTTCACCAACCAATTGGCGTAGTGAGCGTGCAAACATTTCACCCCGACCCGGGTGCCGGCGACGCCACCATCGGGTCGCGGGCCCGTATGGCTCGGCGATATCGCGCTGTCGCGTTCATTGGCGTATCTCTCGTGGGTGAGGCGCAACGCTTCGGGGTCGACCTCTCTTTCGGCCTGAGCGATGCAACCGGCAGACTCGAGGCGACTCACCGCGATGTGCTCCTCGACGCCGACCAACCAATATCGTGTCGGCATCGGTGTGCCGTCGAACAACAACGGGGCATTCTTGACAACGACGATGTCGCCGTTCGAGTCGCGCAGAGCGACTTCAAATTCGCCCTGGGGTTTGCGACCCAGCAGTTCGGTGACGCGGGCGATATCTTGCGCAGTCGGCCTTGTCATTAGCGGGTCATTGGCTTCGTCATCGGCTGAGCAACTCCGTCAGCGCGCCAAGATCTTCGGTCGTGTCGAGATCTTGCGCCGACCCCTCGCATTCGATCTCTTCGACCAACTCGCGATGAGACTTGAACAGAGTTCGCGCCCCTTCATCGCCACTAGTCGGCAACAACGGCCAGATCTCGGCGTGCAGTCGAACCGGATTTCCGCGAACACCGTTGTATGTTGCGACCGCGAGCGGGGCGTTCGAGGCGCCAACTCCTTGCCAGGCCGACGAAAGAATCGCCGGTTGATCGGCCAAGCCGACCACGACCGCATCGGCGCCAAGTTGCCGGGCTTTCGCGATGCCGCATTGCAGACTTGAGGCCATGCCGAGTCGCCAATCTGGGTTGTGCACCACAGTGATGACGCGCACCATTTCGTCGAAGGCCGCAATTTGATCTGCCAAGTCGACTGAGCCCGTAATGACAATCACTTGTTTGAAGTTGGCCTCGATCGCGTGTTGCAGCGACCAGGCAAAAATGCTTCGACCGTGAATAGTCGTGAGCAATTTGTGCTCGGCGCCCGAAAACCTCGAACCACCGCCTGCGGCCAGCAGAATCGCAGTTGCGGTTTGACTATCTTTTTGCGCGGCGACCACTACCGAAGAGAGTACTTGGGGCAATCTTGAGCACGATGCACAAACGCGTGATGGTTTCGAGCGTCGGTGAAAAGTGACCATTCTCGATGCGGTTGACGGTTTTTCTCTCGATACCCGCACGTTGGGCGAGCTCGTCTTGACTTAACTCGAGTTTGATTCGTTGCTTGCGCAATTGACGCGCGACAAGTTTTCGCTGGGCAGCACACTTTTTCGCCAAAAATTTCTTGGATATCACCATGCGCTGATTTTAACCAAGCGGGTTTCAGACGGGATTTTGTTCGGCTACCCTGTTACACGGCTCCTTTAGTTTGATGCCAACCCTCCCGTTATGAACCCCCAAGTTTCGTATTGTCGCAAATCCGTCGTGCTCGGCGTTCGCGTCGTTTTGGGTGTGCTGGTGCTCTTGTTCGGGCTCTGTTTTGATCGTGGCCCTTTTTCCGTCGAGCCGGTCGCGGCCAAGCCGATGCCGGCGATCGAATCGGCATGGGTTGCCAGGCAGGCACAATTGGCGCTCGAGGCCTTGAAGTCGGCCGATCAAATTAGTCCGCGCGAACAACGCGATGTCGCCGCAAGATGGCTGAAAAACATCGCGATCATCGTCGCCGAGCATCTTGAAATCGACGCCGCAGCTTTGGAGCGAGCCTGGTCAGACGCCGGTATCGAGCGTCAACGGGTGTTGTTCGCGGCGCTGACCCAAATGGGGGTGCCATATCAAACGAATGCCGACGAACCCGGCACCGCTCTCGATTGTTCGGCGTTGATCAAGTTCGCGTGGAACAGCGTCGGCTTGGCGATGCCGCGCGGTTCGCACCAGCAATACTCGTTCAGTGAACGGGTGCGAAGCGACGAGGTGAAGGTGGGCGACTTGGCCTGGTATCCCGGTCATATTTCGATGTCGTTGGGCGTCGAGAACGTCGTCATTCAGGCCCCGCGAAACGGCCGAAGCGTCGAGGTGCACAAGATCGATGAGACGCGCGTCAAATGGATGCGCTGGGTCGACCCGAATCCGTAACTTTTCGGCAGAAACTATCTGTGAATTGGTCCGCATGTGTTGGCCAACGAGGGTACATCGCGACCCACACGCTTGCCGATGATCTCGGCACAAATTGAAATCGCCGTTTCTTCGGGCGTGCGCGAACCGATATCGAGACCGATCGGAGACATCAGTCGCGCCAGGTCGGTCGGCTTTGTGATGCCGACCTCAGCGAGGCGTTCGAGACGTTTGGCGTGCGTCTTGCGACTGCCCATCACGCCGATGTAGCCAACCGAAGTCGCGAGCGCACCTTGAATTGCCGGCACATCAAATTTTGGATCATGAGTGAGAATGCAAACTGCGTCGCGCGCGCCAAGGTCGGGGCCGCGTTCTGCGAGCACCGGCATCGGCCAAGTGACCACGACTTCATCAGCCATCGGAAACCTGCGCTTGGTGGCGAACATCTCGCGAGCATCGCAGACAGTCACGTAATAGCCGAGAACTTTCGCCACGCGGGCGAGTGCGGCGGTGAAGTCGACCGCACCGAAAATGATCATTTGTGGCGGTGGCGAAAACGATTCGACAAAAACCCGCACCGTGGGGGTGTCGACCAGATCTTCTGGTGTGACCTGACCCGACGGGCCATAACTTCGCACGCTCGTGCGACCCGCCTCGAGTTCACCGAGTGCATCGCGTGCGGCGACGCGGTCGAGTTCTTCGTCGCCCAAAGTTCCGAGGGTCGGAAATCTCCTTTGATCGGGTGAAACCAAAAGCGTCGAGCCGGTGTTTGGCCCGTCGATCACGGTGAGCAGCACGGTCGGTTTGTTGCCGCGAATTCGATCGGCGAGCGCTGCGTAGATCATCTCTCGGAGATCACCAATTCAGGGGCTGAATGAACAGATGTACGACGCCACCGCAGGTCAACCCGACGGCGAACGCCTCGTCGTCTGAATAGCCGAACTTGACGATTCGACCCGAACTGCTCGAATTCAGAATCTCGAGAGCCTCTGTGACGACGGCACCCTCGACGCAACCACCCGAAACGGAACCGCAAACCTCGCCATCTTCGTTCACCGCCATCGCCGCACCGGGATCACGCGGCCCCGAGCCGTCGATGTCGATCACTCGTGCCAAGGCGATGCGCTTGTTTTGCGCCCGCCAACGGTCGATGTCGTCCAAAACCTCACGCATGACTGGCCGCCTTTCGCAAACTGTTCGACTCGCGCGAGATGACCTCGGTCAATTCGCGCAGCGCCTCGAGCGAGTGCCCTTCGACGAAATCATCAATGTACGGCATCGCCGCGGCCATGCCACGCGCCAGAGGTGCATAATCCGGGCTCACTTTCAGCGGGTTCACCCAGATCACCCTGAACGCCACTCGCTTGAGGCGCGCCATCTGCGCGGCCAGAGCCTGCGGGTCGCCGCGGTCCCAACCGTCGGAGAGAATCACAAAAATCGCCCCGCGGGCCATGCCGCCGACACCCCAGTTGTCGTTGAAATTCTGCAGACACTCGCCGAGTCGGGTTCCGCCACTCCAATCCGAAACTTGGGCCGAGGTTCGGGCGAGGGCACGGTCTGGATCACGATTGGCGAGTTCCTTCGTGATGCGCGTCAGTCGGGTACCGAGAGTGAAGGCCTCGACCCTTTGGCGACCGACCACGGCGGCATGCATGAATCGCAACAAGGCGCGCGCGTAGGGCTCCATCGAACCCGAGACATCGAGCAGAACCACGAGCCGTCGAAGTCTGGTGCTCGGCTCGCGCCAAAACCGCTCGATCGGTTCTCGGTCGTTTTGCAACGCCGCACGCATGGTTCGCCGAATATCTTGGCGCCCGCCGGAGCGATTGGATTGTTGAAGCCGCAGTGATCGTTTCGGTGGGCCCGCCAAACGCAGACTCGTCATGAACTGTTCGGCTTCTCGCAGTTCGCTTTCGGAGTATGCGGCAAAATCTTTGTCGCGAAGTGTCTCGATGCTCGAAAATCGCAGGGTGATCGTGTTCTCATCGTCGATGGCGTCGGCATTTGTTTCGTCGCTTTGTTCATCGTCGCTGTCGACAAGCAATGTCACCGATTCGGTTTCTTGAATCTGTTCGACCTGTTCGACTTGGATCAGTTGCTCCCAGAAAATGGCGAATACGCGATCAAAAATCGGGGTGTCCTCGTGGCGGCGGATCAATGTCGAATATGCGGCCCAATAGACATCGTCTCGATTTTCGAGACCGACATGGCTCAACGCACCGACAAAAACGATCACCGAGTCGAGAGGCACATCGACGCCCGCGCCACGCAGAATGCGGGCGAAAGTCACCGCCATTTTGTGGGCAGGTGACGAGGTCGACATCAGTTGCTGTACAAGCCTCGTTCGAAGGCTTGCTTGACGAGGTTGGCCACACCGTTGTCACGCACGCGATCGTGGTCTTCACGGTATTTGAGCACGGTACCGAGCGTGGCTTGCACGACCGATTCGTCGAGTTCGCCGACACCGAGGCGACCGAGGGCGGTGGCCCAGTCGATCGTTTCGGCGACGCCGGGCGGCTTGTACAACTGCATCTTGCGCAACGCCTCCACCGCCCCTGCGACCTGTTTGGCCAGGGTTTCGGCAACCTGGGGCACGCGCCGTTTGACGATTTCAACTTCTCGATCGAAGTTCGGGTGTTCGACCCAGTGGTACAAGCATCGGCGCTTCAATGCATCGTGCACATCGCGGGTGCGATTTGAGGTCAACACGACCAGCGGCGGTGTGGTTGCCTTGTAGCTTCCGAGTTCGGGGATCGTGATCTGGAAATCGGACAAAACCTCGAGCAAATATGCCTCAAACTCGTCGTCGGCACGGTCAATTTCGTCGATCAACAGCACCGGCGAAACACCCGATTTCTGGTCGATGGCCTGCAACAGCGCGCGACGAATCAGAAATTTTTCGCTGTATAACTGACCTTCGAGCTTGTCGGCACCCAGCGCCGTGGCTTCGCCCGTGGCCTCGACGGTGCGCAAGTGCAACAACTGACGCGAGTAGTCCCAGTCATACATCGCTTGGGCCGCGTCGATTCCTTCGTAGCACTGCAGGCGGATCAATTGACTTTGTCTGATTTTTGCCAAAACCTTTGCCAGTTCAGTTTTCCCGACGCCCGCTTCACCCTCGAGCAACAACGGGCGATTCAGCGAGACCGCCAAGAAAACCGCGGTGGCCAAACCGTCGCTGGCCAGATAATTCTGCTCGTCGAGCGCACTGCGAACATCGGCGACAGACTGCAAACTCATGGTGTCAGGCTAGAGCGCAAACCATCGAAGTTTACGAGTTGAAACCCAGACCGAGCCTGTCGAGCAGTCGAAGCCAAAGGTTGCGCTTGCCGGTGCGGTCTTCGAAGTCGAGCGACCAACGGGTGACCTGAATGCCGATGAACCTGAACGGTTCTGGCGGAAACGCCCGCGGCTTTGTCTTCACAAAATTCGTTCGGGTCGCGCGCGTGTCGCTGCGCGCGAGCAGATCGAGCATCACTTCACCACCGAATCGCGATGACGCCACACCAAGTCCCGTATAACCGAGCGCATAGGCGACGCGTTTGTCATAGTGGGTTCCCCAGAAAACGCTGAAGCGCGCGCAGGTGTCGATCGCCGCGCCCCACATGTGCGAAAACTTGATGCCTTCGAGTTGGGGAAACGTCGTGAAGAACTGGCTGGAGAGCATCGCCCATGTTTCGGGTCGTGACTCGAGTTCCTTGTCCATTCTTCCGCCGAAGTAGTAGATCGCGTCGTAACCACCCCAGAGAATCCTGTTGTCCGCGGTCAACCTGAAGTAGTGAAATTGGTTCGAGCAGTCGGCCAAACCCTGGCGATTGCGCCAACCGACGCTTTCAAGTTGTTGGGTCGTCAACGGTTCGGTGACGAGACAATAGTCGTACACGGGCGCGATGTATCTGTGCATTTGTCGCAGAAGTGGCGAGAAAGTGTTCGTTGCCAAGGCGACATGATTTGCCTTGATTTTTGCCAAGGGCGTTTTGATTTCGATCTTCTTCTTGGTGTCGTTCAGATCCAGCGCCCGCGTGTCTTCGTAAATTCGCACGCCCATGCTTTGCGCCACGCGCTTCAAACCCCAGGCGAGACGAGCCGGGTCGACCAGCGCCGAAGAGCCTTTCGTCCACATGCCGCCCATGAAAACCGGCGAATGCACCTCGTTGCGTATCGCTTCACGATCCAACCACACGACATCGTGCCCCAAATCTCGAAGTTGGGCGAAGTCTTCGCGAAGTTCGTGGATGTAATTTTCGGTGTGCCAACTGCTCGCCACTTCGATCGCGCCGTTGCGCTCGAAGTCGCAATCGATGTTGTATTCGCGGATCACTTTTTCGATTTCGGCAAAGTTCTCGCGGCCGAGTTGTTCGAGAATCGCCACCTCGTCGGGAAACCTCTCTTGGGCGTTGGCGATGCCGTGGGTCAGCGAATAATCCATGAATCCGCCGTTGCGACTGCTGGCGCCCGAGCCGATCTCGTGCGATTCGATCAATACGACGTCGCGATTCGCGTCGCGTTGTTTGGCGATGATCGCCGTCCACAGTCCGGTGAACCCGCCACCGATCACGCACAAGTCGCAGTCTTCGTCGTGCACTGCAGTGGGGTTCGAGTCGGGTTCGTCGACGTCGTCTAGCCAATACGGAAAAGTCTCCGCGTCGGCTATCGCATCAAGGTAACGCTCACTCGACCGCGGCGAAGTTGCCGATCGGTCCATTGCTTCTCACCACCTAACTCGGCTAATTCTATGGGTCGCAGAACTAGCCTTAGGGCAATGGATTTGGGGCTGAGCGGTCGCACCGCCGCCGTGGCGGCGGGTTCGGCGGGTCTCGGCTTTGCCACCGCGCAGGCTCTGGCCAACGATGGTGTGCGAGTCGTAATTTGTGGACGAGACGCCAAGCGCGCCGAGGACGCCGCAAAAAAGATCGGCAATTCATGTGTCGGTATTTCATGTGACGTGTCGTCTGTCGCGGGTGGCGAGAGTTTCGTCAACCGTGCCGCCGGAATTCTCGGCAAACTCGACATTTTGGTTTTGAACAGCGGCGGCCCGCCGGCCGGCAATTTCGCGGGCACCGATGTAGCCGGTTACGACAAGGCGTTGGCAAACGGACTGATGTCGATGATCGCGATGACAAAACTTGCAGTTCCGCAAATGCAACAACGCAAGTGGGGAAGAGTCGTGGCGATCACCTCGATCGCGGTGCGACAACCGATCGCGAATTTGATTCTGTCAAACACGGCGCGAGCAGGTTTGACGGGTTTCTTGAAAACCGTGGCTCGAGAGGTCGCTGGCGACGGTGTCACCATCAATACGGTCCAGCCCGGCACGCACGACACCGAACGAATCAGGCAGCTCTACGGGGCGACGCCCGACGCCAAGGCGCTCGATATTCCCGCGGGTTTCGTCGGTGACCCGAAAGACTTCGGCAATGTCGTCGCCTTTTTGTGCGGGGAGCCGGCCAAGTACATCACGGGTGCGAACCTGCAGGTCGACGGTGGCGCGTATCAGGGCTTGATCTGATGCTGCAGCACGTCGTAGCGATCACCTGGAACGACCAGGTGCCCGCCAATTACGCCGAAACAATCACAAAAGTGCTGCACGAAATGGTGAAGCAAATTCCCACCGTGCGCAGTTATCGCTGCGGTCCAGATTTGGGCGTGTCGGCTGCGACCAACGCCAATTACTTGATCGCCGCGACTTTCGACGACGTCGCGGGTTGGCGCGTGTATGACGAGAGTCCGTTGCACAACGAGATTCGCGCCGAATACTTCAAGCCATATATCGCGACCCGTTCGGCCGCGCAGATCGAGTTCTAGCGCGACCTACTTCGAGGCGTCTTCAAGCGCCCGACGCACCAAGACACTCGCCAAATGTTTGCGATATTCGGTTGATGCGTTCAGATCGCTCTGCGGGTCGGCCTCGTTCGACGCCAATGCCGCGGCGTCGCCAACCGACGCGCCTTTGGCCAGGGCATCAGCAACGCTGGTGGCCAAAATCGGTGTCGAACCCATGTTCACGAGCGCGACCCCGGCTTCATTCTTGCGTCGCCACGCCGCCACGCCGACGATCGCCCAGTCTTGGGCGCGACGGTTGAATTTTTGAAAGCCCCAACCCGCACCCTGCATCTTCGGCACGCGAATCTCGACCAACATTTCATCGGCGGCGAGGTCGCTTTCGAGGAAACCCTTGTAAAAGTTCGCGGCGGCGATTTCGCGCTGCCCCTTTGGTCCCTGCACGACATAAGTCGCGCCGAGCGCCAAAGTTGTCGCGGGTAGATCGCTCGCAGGGTCGGCATGCGCAATCGAGCCACCGATCGTGCCACGGTGTCGCACTTGGGCGTCACCCACATGGCCCGCGGCATGGCTCAGCAACGGCGCGTGCTCATGCAGAACTTTCGATGTTTCGACATCCATGTGTCGGGTCAAGGCACCAATCGCGATGTGTTTACCGGCATCTTTGATGTAAGAAAGATCTTTCACGCGCCCGATATCGATCAACATCGCCGGTTGAGCGAGTCGCAATTTCATCAGCGGCAACAAACTGTGACCGCCCGCGAGGAATTTCGCGTCGCTGCCATATTGACTCACGAGCGAGATCGCCTCGGCGGCCGAAGACGCCCGCTTGTAGTCGAATGCTGCTGGAATCATTTCTTACCTCCACGGGCTGCTTGAATCGTTTTCCACACCGTCTGCGGCGATGCCGGCATCGCCATTGATTTGACGCCCAAACCCGACAGAGCATCGATGATCGCGTTGATCACCGTCGGCGCGGCACCGATCGTGCCCGCTTCACCGATGCCCTTTACGCCGAGTTGGTTGGTCGGTGACGGCGTCGTCGTGTGAGCCGTCGTGATTGGCGGCACGTCGCAGGCTGCTGGCACCAGATATTCGGCGAGCGTCGAAGTCTTCAGGTTGCCGTCGCCGTCATAGACGGCCTCTTCGAACAACGCCTGGGCGATACCTTGCACCACGCCACCGTGCACCTGGCCTTCGACGATCAGTGGATTGATTTGAATTCCGCAATCGTCGACCGCGATGTACTTCAGAATTTCCACGGCGCCGGTTTCGGCGTCGACCTCGACGACGCACATGTGCGTGCCGAACGGCCACGAAAAGTTCGGTGGATCATACGAGACCTGGGCCTCGAGGTTGGGTTCGCAGCCTTCGGGCAGGTTGTGTGCGGTGAACGCACCGAAGGCGATTGCCGCGAGCGGCAATGCGCGGTCGGGCGAGCCTTTCACGCTGAAAGTTCCACCCACGAACTGCAGGTCTTCGGCGGCGCATTCAAGTTGGTGCGCGGCGATCGTCTTGGCTTTCTCGATCACTCTGTCGCACGCCATGGCGATCGCCACACCGCCCACGGGCAAACTTCGCGAGCCGTAGGTGTCGAGACCGAGCGCCGAAATCGCCGTGTCGCTGTGCAGTACGTCGACATCCTCGGGTGCGACGCCGAGTTTTTCTGCGGCGATCATCGACCAACTGGTTTCGTGTCCTTGACCGTGCGGCGATGAGCCGGTGATGACCTGCACCTTGTTTGTCGGCAAAACGCGAACCGTCGCGGTCTCCCAACCCCCGGCGCTGTAGTTGAGCGACGCCAGCACTCGCGAAGGCGCCAGGCCGCACATTTCGAAATATGAGGTCATCCCGACGCCGAGCAGTTTCGTCGCGCCCGGCACGTTCTGTTTCTTCTGTTGCTTCCGCACGCCCGCAAGATCGGTGAGTTTCGCCGCTTTTTCGGCGGCGGTCAGATGATCGCCCGAGTCGTAGACCAAGCCGCTGAACGCCGTGTACGGATATTGCTCTTTCTTGATGTAATTGCGTTTGCGCAATTCGAACGAATCGATCTTCATTTCGCGAGCCAACGCCTCGATTGCGGATTCGATCGCAAATGTCGCTTCGGGTCGCCCCGCACCGCGATACGCGTCTGTCGGCGTCAGGTTGGTGAACACCGAGGTGCAACTGAAGTCGTAGGCCTTTGGAATGTCGTAGACGCCCCCATACAAAAATGCCCCGAGAAGCGGTACACCCGGGGTCACGAGTTGCAGGTAAGCACCCATGTCACCGATGATGCGCACGCGTATCGCGGTGATTTTTCCGTTTTCGTCGGCGGCCAATTCGATGTGTTGTATCTGACCTCGTCCTTGAATCGTGGCTTGGGCGTTCTCAGACCTTTCTTCGACCCACCGCACCGGGGTGTTGTGCTTGCGTGCGAGGGCCATGCACAAGAGTTCCTCGGCATACACGTTCAACTTCGAACCGAATCCGCCGCCCACGCTCGGGGCGATCACGCGCACCTGATGCTCGGGAATTCCGAGAGTGAGCGCCGTCATCACCTTGAGAATGTGCGGAATCTGCGTCGCTGAATACAGAGTTATGTCGCCACCGAATGGTTGCGGCACCGCGGCGATTGCCCGCGGTTCCATAGCCATCGGTATCAGGCGTTGCTGTACATATCTTTCTTTGATTTTGTACTTCGCTTTTTTGAACGCCTCCTCGACGCATCCCGGCGTGTCTTCAACCAACAACGGCCAGGTGTAGCTCTTGTTGGTGCCGAGGTCGTTGTGAATGATGTTCTTGTCGCTCAGCGCGTCTTCGAGATCGACCACGGCTTGAAGCGGTTCATAGTCGACATCGATCGCGTCGAGCGCGTCGCGCGAAGCAGTCTCGTTCGTCGCCAACACGGCGGCGACGCCGTCGCCGACATAGTTGACCTTGTCGATCGCCAGCGGGTAGTGCGCCGGATTCTTCATGTCTTTCGTCACCGGCCACGCGCACGGCAGTGGTGCCGCCCAAGTCGTTTGCAGATCCTTGCCCGTATATACCGCGATCACTCCGGCAATTTTCAGCGCAGCCGAGACATTTATCGATTTGATTTTCGCATGAGCATACGGTGAGCGCAGCACCGCCAGATGCAAAGCCCCCGGAATGTTCAGGTCGTCGGTGAACTTCGCCTCGCCCGTGAGCAGCGGCGGATCTTCACGGCGCAGCAACCTCGTGCCGATTACGTTCGTGGTCTTGTTTTCGGTGATTGTCATTTCGCGCTCCTTATTTTGAACCGGCGGCGGCCAGCACCGACTTGACGATGTTGTGGTATCCCGTGCAACGACACAAGTTGCCTTCGAGACCGACACGCACTTGCTCTTCGGTCGGCTTCGGGTTTTCGTTGAGCAAGCCAACCGCCGCCATCACCATGCCCGGTGTGCAGTAGCCGCATTGCAGACCGTGATTCTCCATGAACGCCGTTTGCATCGGGTGCATCACGCCGTCTTTGGCCAGGCCTTCGATCGTCGTGACGTTCGAACCGTCGGCTTGAACCGCGAGGATCGTGCAACTCTTCACCGCTTCGCCGTTCATGTGAATCGTGCAGGCGCCGCAACTCGACGAGTCGCAACCCACGTTCGTGCCGGTCAGACCCAACACCTCGCGGATGTAATGGACCAGCAAAGTTCTTGGCTCGACATCCCCGTGATGTTCCTTGCCGTTGACCGTGATTGAAACCTTCATCTTCAACCCCCAAATTTCAGTTCGACAATAGAGTCGAACGACTTGTCCCAAAGGCAATATTGCCTCTGCCGGGCGCGCCCACACAAATCGGGCGTTTTGCGACCTAGTTTCGCCTAGTTGTCGATTTTTTGCAGGCTGCGCAGGGCGAAAACAAGGGTCAAGGCGCTCAACACGAAAATGGCGATCAGCCCGCCATAGGCGTTTTGCCAACTGAGATGACCCGGGTCGTCCGCATTGACCCAACCCGCACGAGCCAGACGAAAAATATTCGTGACGGGGTTGATGCGAGCGGCGGTGTGCAACCAACCTGTCATCACGTTCAGCGGCACTTGAGCAGTCGAAAGAAACATCGCCAGAAATATCGACAGCTGCATCACCGCGGCTCCGCGCATGTCTTGAAATCGAAACGCGAGGGCGAGACCCCAACCTGCGCCGATGGTCGAGATGCCGATTGCCGCGACCCACGAGCAGATGTAGCTCATCACACCCGCGGTCGGTCGTGCGCCGAGCAATGTGCCGGCGACAAACACCATGACTGCGATCAGCGTCACTCGAATCCAAGTCGCCAGCACGGGTCCGACGATCAACGAGATCCTCGAGGTCGGCGACATTCTGAGTCGATCAAAGAATCCGTTCTCGAGATCGCGGATCAACGAGAAGCCGAGCCCGACACCGCTGAACGCCGAACCCATCGCCAGACCCAGTGGCATGAACCAGTTCACCGATCGGTCGGTGGGGAAGCCCGGCAATTTCGTCAGCGCGAAAAATGTTCCCGAGAACGAAATCATGTTGAAGATCGGCATCGCCAGTGCCGGAAAAAATGCCGACGGCAATCGTCGGGTGTTGATCAAACCGCGTTTGACGAGTTGCCATGAACTGCGACCGGTCGTCGAGCGCAGGTCGAAAGCAGTGAGCATCGGTGCGCGGGTTGCGGTCGCGTTCGTGTTCATCAGTTTGCTCGCAGTCTCATTTGAAGTTGCCTGTTGGCGACGAGCAGCGCGGCGACTGCGATCGCCAGGGGCACCAAGATCGCTCGCGCGGTCGCCGAAATGCTGAAGCCCTCGAGTGAGAGCGCTCGGAGACCTTCGACCAAATGTGAAATCGGGTTGATCCCCGCGATCGTCTTGTAGGAGCCGCTCATCGTCTCGCGCGGAAAAAACGCGCTCGAGAAGAACAACAAAATGAACAACAACGGAAAAGTGCCCTGAACCGCCTCGGCCGAACCCGTCTTGAGCGCGACCGACGACATCAGTGCGCCGACGGCCAGAGCGATCAGTGCGCCGCTGAGAATCATCGCGATGATGCCCGGTAAACCGGCCGAGACATCTGCACCGAACGGCAACAACACCAACACGAACACGGCCGTTTCAAGCGCGCCGAACAGGGTGCTACCGGCGAGTCTTCCGAACAAGATTGAGGTTCGTGCAGTTGGCGCGGCCAAAAGCCGATAAAAAAAACCATTTTCGATGTCGGTGGCGAGCGCCGCGGCCCCGGTCACCGAACCGAATAGAACTCCTTGGGTGATCGTGCCGGCGAGTTGAAACTGCAGATACGAGTTGACCTTTGGAAACCCGGGCAGTGACGTGGTTCTTCCAAAACTTGAGTTGCCGAGGAACGCAAAAAACAACGGAAAAATTATGCTCGGCACGACCAACGCCGGCTGGCGAAACAATTCGAGCGTCGAGCGCTTGGCGAGTGCAATAGTTTGGCGAAACGCAGCGGCGATCGAATGTTCGGCGATCAGCGTCGGTGGGGTGGCGACGACATCCGTCACTTTCGACCTCGACGTTTTTTCTTCGAGGGCTCTTCCTCGCCGTTGTCGCCCGCCGATGGTGCGTTGTCGGCACCTTCGAGCCGATGACCCGTCGCCTCGGCAAACACGTCGTCGAGGCTCGGTTCATTTATTTCGAGATGCTGCACGCGCACGCCCGCCTCGTCGAGTTTGCGCACGACCTCTGTGACCTGGGCGGCACCGCCGCGCAAACCCACGCCGAGGGCGCCTTCGGCGCCGGGTCGCAGGTCTCCGAAGGTGCTCAGAACCGCGTTGGCTTTTTCAACTTGATCGGTGTTGGTGTTGATGATCAAAGTCGGTGCACCAACACCGGCTTTCAAGTCAGCGGGTTTTCCCTCGCGCACGATCTTGCCGTGATCGATGATTGCGATGCGGTCGGCAAGTTGGTCGGCTTCCTCCAGATATTGGGTCGTCAACATCACGGTTGTGCCCTCGCGGTTCAGGCGGCGAACCTCCTCCCAAAGCGTGAGACGGCTCATCGGGTCGAGTCCCGTCGTCGGTTCATCCAAAAACAGAACCGACGGTTGATGAATCAACGAAAGCGCCAGATCGAGTCGGCGACGCATGCCCCCGGAATATGTGGAAACTCGCCGAGATGCCGCGGCGGTCAGACCGACACGCTCCAATAATTCGTTCGAGCGTTGCTTGAGTGCCGACCCAGGAATGCCGTAGAGAACGCCCTGAAGAGCCAGCAATTCTGCGCCCGTCATCAACGGATCGATGGCGGCGTCCTGCAACGCGACGCCGATGTTGCGACGCACCTGGTCGGCCTCGGTCACCACGTCGAAACCCGCGACCCTCGCCGAGCCCGATGTCGGTCGAAGCAGCGTCGTCAGCATTCGCACGGCGGTGCTTTTGCCGGCACCATTTGGTCCGAGGAAACCAAAAACTTCACCCGCCTTGATGTCAAGGTTGATGCCCTTTACGGCATGAACATCACCAAAGTGACGAACCAAGTTTTCGGCGATAATCGGAGAATTGTTCACGGCCTGAGTTTAAGACGCGACGACGGCGCGAACTCAAGCAGAGGCTGTCGAGATTGCCGACCAGATTCGCTCGGGCGTCGTCGGCATGTCGATGTGACGCACGCCAAGCGGCAACAACGCGTCAATCACCGCCGATTGCACCGCCGGCGTCGAGCCGATCGTGCCGGATTCGCCGATTCCTTTGGCTCCGAGTGGATTGACGAAAGTCGGAGTCTCCATGTGCACGACTTCGATGCTCGGCAGTTCGACGGCCGAGATGAACGTGTAGTCGGCGAAGTTTGTCGTGATCGGATTTCCGTCGCCGTCGTAGCGAAACTCTTCGAGCAGAGCCTGGGCCGTGCCTTGGGCGATGCCGCCGTGAATCTGACCGTCCAAAGTGAGCGGATTCACCACTCGGCCGGCGTCGTCGCACGCGATGTGACGACGGTGTTTCACTTTCCCCGTCTCGGTGTCGACCTCGACTATCGCGATATGCGCACCAAACGGAAACGTCGCCGAATTGGCGACGAACATGCCCTCTTGGGTGAGTCCGGCTTTAGCATCAGCCGAAGCCGCGATCTCAGACCACGACTTCGAGATCGAGGGCGTACCCGCGACGTGAAAGACGCCCTTGGATTTGTCCAGCACGACGTCGATTTCATTCGCCTCAAGCAATTGTGCGGCGAGCCTTCTCGCTTGATCGACGATTTCAATCGAAACTTTTTGTACGGCCGCGCCGCCTTGTTGCAGTGAACGCGAACCCATCGTGCCCCCGCCGGTTGGCACCAGGTCTGTGTCTCCCCAGACGACGTCGATATCTTCGATCGAAATGCCGGTTTCGCTGCTGGCGATCATCGCCCACGAAGTCACGTGTCCTTGGCCATGCGGTGATGTGCCGGTGAATACAACCGCCCGACCGTTGGGCAAAACATTTATCTTTGCGTGCTCTTGCATCGGGTCGACCCCGCCGGTGACTTCCACGTAAACGCTCACGCCGATGCCGAGTTGCACCTTGTCGCCGCGCTTGCGACGCTCGGCCTGTTCGGCTCGCGCCTCGGAATATTTTGCGACCGCCATCGCCTTGTCGAGAGCGGCCGAGTAGTCGCCGACATCGTAGGTGTGACCGATTTTGGTCTTGTGAGGTTCAGAAAATTTCGGGATCAGATTCATTCGGCGCACTTCGGCGGGATCTTTGCCGATCTCCGCGGCGAAAAGATCCATTGCCCGCTCGATGGCGGCGGTGGCCTCGGGTCGACCCGCGCCGCGATAGGCGACGATCGGGGTCGTGTTGGTCACGACCGAGGTTGTGCGGCATTCGACCTTTTCAATGTCGTATACCCCTTGGGCCATCGGGCGGGTCATGAACGGCGCCAGCACGGTGCCGACATCAACCCAGCCGCCCGAATCTTGAATCGCGTTCAGTTGATATGCGGTTACCTTGCCCGCCCTCGTGCCGCCGAGCGTGACATATTGGAGTTGCGCTCGACCATGACCGAGACCGACCATCGACTCGCTTCGCGTCTCGCGCCAGCGAACCGGCTTGCCGACACGCTTGGCGATCTTGCCGAGCAACAATTCTTCGGAGTAGGCGCTGATTTTCGCGCCAAAACCGCCGCCCACGTCGGGTGTGATGATCCGGACTTTTTCGGCATCGATCTTGTTTGCTTTGACGACTTCGGCACGAACACCCTGGGCGTGTTGGGTCGAAATCCATTGGTGCAGGCGCCCGTCGACCCAGACTGCGGCCGAGCCGCGTGCCTCGAGCGGGCAAGGCGCGACGCGCTGGTTGATGAAACGACCCTTGATCACCACCTCGCAGTCCTTGAACAGTTCGTCACCCGTATTGTCGGGCATACCCATCTCTACGGTGCCCATCACGATGTTGCTGCCGCAACCTTCATATATGTGTGTCGTGCTCGTCATCGACTGCTCAAGATCGATCAACGGCTCAAGAACCTCGTACTCGACGATCGCGCGCTCGATCGCATCTTCACCCTGGTCGGCTCGCTCGGTAACAACTGCCGCGACCAATTCGCCCACCCAACGCACCTTGCCGATCGCCAGATGCGCCCGCTTGGCGTTCGGGTTGTAAGTCGCCGGTTCTTCTTCTAGCCCCAGGTCTTGTGCCGTAAACACGGCGACGACACCGGGTGCAGATCTGCATTCCGAAAGATCGATGCGCGCAATTTTTGCGTGCGCGACGGTCGAGCGCACATAGGTGACATGCAGCGCCCCGGCGAAGAGTGGCTCGTCATTCAGGTCTTCGATGTATTTTCCGCCCGAAGTGAGAAACTTCGGATCCTCTTTGCGCAAAACTCGATTGCCGAGAATGCTTCCAGCCATGATTTGAATCTATAGTGTTTCGGTCGTCAGGGCTGAAGCGGGTTCATAATCTCGACACCGCTGTTGCGAATCACCTCGGCGACGCGAACCTGCAAGATATTTGTCACAATCGTGTAGGGCCAACGATCGGGAAGATCGGCGCTCGCCGCCGGCATATCGAGCATCGGCACACGTTTCTCGCTCGGCAGCAAATAGCCGAGTTGCGACCTGATGGCCTCCTGCATTCCCTCGGTTGTCTTGAGCGCGTCCACTTCGTCTTGCAGGGCGTCGTTGATGTCTTCGAGCGCCGAAAATTGCCCGCTTTTTTCGGTCATCATCGATCGCTGTTTGGTCCATGTGCGCATCGGAATCACGAACAAGGCGAGCGAGACCGCGGTGACGAACACCGCGCCGACCGGCAAGAGCGCGAACTTGCCGCGACGTGCCCCGATTAAGCGACGTTCTGCCGTTGTGTTCACCCGTCTATTCTGGCTTGCGATCAGCGTTTTTTGGTGGAGCGTGAAAACAGCGTGGGAAACCTCGCCAGCGAACCCAATCGCTGTTCGATTCGCAAAAGTTGGTTGTATTTCGCGACGCGGTCACTTCGCGCGGGCGCTCCCGTTTTGATTTGGCCGCAGTTGGTGGCAACGGCGAGATCGGCGATGGTCGAGTCTTCGGTTTCGCCGCTGCGGTGGCTCATCACGCTTGCGTATCCGTTGGCTTTGGCCAGGTTCATGGTCGCGAGCGTCTCGGTAAGCGTGCCGATCTGGTTCACTTTGACCAACACGCTGTTGGCGATTTTCTTGTCGATGCCGAGTTGCAAACGCCGCCGACTCGTGACGAACAGGTCGTCGCCGACCAACTGCACGCGCGAACCAAGCGCTTGGGAGAGCAAAGCCCAACCGTCCCAGTCGTTTTCCGCCATGCCGTCCTCGATCGAAACGATGGGGTAGCGGTCGACCAGGTTCGACCACCACGTCACGAGTTCATCGCTCGACAAAACTTTCGACTCACCCTTCAGTTGGTATCTTGATTCTTTGTAGAGTTCGCTCATCGCGGGGTCCAGCGCAATCGCGATATCGGATCCGGGTTTGAAACCGGCGTGCGCGATCGCCTCGACGAGAAACTCGATCGCCGATTCGTTGTTGGCCAAGTCGGGTGCGAAACCCCCCTCGTCACCGACACTTGTCGAAATTCCTTTGGCCTTGAGCAACGACTTGAGCGTGTGATATGTCTCGACGCCCCATTGCAGAGCCTCGGTGAAACTGGTCGCACCGATCGGCATGATCATGAACTCCTGCATGTCGATGTTGTTGTCGGCGTGGGCGCCACCGTTCATCACGTTCAACATCGGCACGGGCATCGTCACGGCCTCGTCGCCACCGAGCGACGCATACAGCGGAAGCTTTTTGTCGGCTGCGGCGGCGTGGGCGACGGCGAGACTCGCGCCAAGCATCGCGTTCGCACCGAGTCGCGATTTGTTTTCGGTGCCATCCAGACGAATCAAAGTCTCGTCGACCAGCGTCTGGTCGTGGGCATCGAGATGGCTGATCGCCTTGGCGATCTCGTTGTTCGCGTTTTGCACGGCCTTCAAAACGCCCTTGCCCATGTATCTTTTGCCGCCGTCGCGCAGTTCGACGGCCTCGTGTTCACCGGTCGATGCACCCGACGGCACGATCGCCCTACCGAACGCACCCGAGTCGAGCGTCACCTCGACCTCGACCGTGGGGTTGCCGCGAGAGTCCAAAACTTCTCTGGCTCCAACTTTTTCGATCTTCGACATGCGTCTCTAGATTATCGCTCGGTCATTTCTTGTCGGCTTTCTTGACTTCGTCCCACAGTGCGTCGAGTTGAGCGAGCGTGCACTTTTCAAGTTGAAGGTCACGCCGTTGGGCCAATGCCACGACAGCCTCGAATCGACGACGAAACTTTTCGGCCGCCGAGCGCAACGCCGATTCGGCGTCGACACCGATGTGGCGTGACAGGTTGACGACGCTGAATAGCACGTCGCCCAATTCGAGAGGGATCTCGTCTGGGGTACCCGCAGAATCGATCGCTCTAACCAGTTCCCTCAGCTCTTCGGCGATTTTCTCCGATGCACCGGTCTTGTTCGGCCAATCAAAACCCAGTTCGGCCGCGCGCTTTTGCAGTTTCGTCGAATACATCAACGATGGGGCCGACTTTGCTACACCCTCGAAAACTGTCTTGGCATTGGTTTTGTCGCGCTCTTGTTTTTTGAGCGACTCCCAGTTTGATGCGACCGCATCGGGGGTTTCGGCTTCGAAATCACCAAAGACATGCGGATGTCGCCTGACCAACTTGTCGTGAATCGACCTGGCGACATCGGCGATGCTGAATCGACCCTGCTGTTCGGCGATTATGGCATGAAATTCGACTTGATAGAGCAGGTCGCCCAACTCTTCAATAAGTTTTTCGTCACTCGACTCGTCATTCGGGTCGAGAGACGTAATCGCGTCAACCACCTCGTATGTTTCTTCGATCAAATAGCGCACCAGCGACTTGTGGGTTTGAGCCTTGTCCCACGGGCACTGTTCGCGCAATGTTCGGGCCAAGCCGTGTAGTTGGGTCATCTCTCCGGCGATCGAATTTGCAAGCTTGGGGATATAGATACTGGTCAGGTGATCTGGTTCGACGGTGCGATCCATTTCTTTCCACGTCGTCGTCACGACTTGTTGATCTTTCAACCCGAGGTGATGCAGAATCACGACCGGCTCGTCGCCCGTGGCCGACTCGTGCGCCAATTTGATTTCCGACAAAACCCAGTTGGCATGGCACTGGGCGACCAGCAGGGGGCCGCTCTCTCCGGCAGCGAGTCGGGCGAAACGGTGCCCGTCGATCAGGCGCACCCCCGCATCGACGGGGTCGATTCGCAGAACCTGCCACGCCACGTCCAAGAAGCTCATCGCCGAAATCAAAACCGTTTCGATGCTTTCGTCGTGCAGCAGGTGCTGCACGGTTTGTTCGAGCACCAGGGGAGAACCCGGCACCGCATACAGAATCGCGCGGTGCTTTTCGGCCTCGGTCTTCAACTTCTCGGCGATGGCCCGATAGACATCTTCAGATTTTTCATGCTTCTCGTACTCATCGTCAAAACTGGTGGCGTCACCGACCAAGAATGCGCTGGGGTGACGCATCGTGCGAACATACCGGTGTTGCGACGAGTTGATCGCGTCGAGAGTCTGCCTGGTCACCGAATCCGCCGCACCCGGACCCAAACCAACGATCGTGACTTGCGCCTTCATGCGCATCGTCGGTTAGTTGGCGACGACGCCACCACGGGCGGGGTTCCAAAATCCATAGGCAGAGTCAATCTTGATTTTCGATGTCGCAATGAAGCCGGTGAGCAGGTTGACGCCCGCACTTGTGTTCAGAAGTTTCGAGATGTCCTCGGCGACTTCGATAAAGGGCCGAACATAGATGATGTGGTAACCGAAACTCGACTTGACCGGGCCGAACGCCACACCCGCCTTGGCCCGCAGTGCTCCCGCGGTGAAGTCGGTGTCAAAATTGCTTTGGTATTCGGTCAGCGTGATGCACGCGTTGTCGGCGCCCGTCAGCGCTCCGCCCGATTTCTCGACGTTCGGCTCGATCGAATATTGGCCGGCTACGGTCGCGAACTCGGCGCCATCGTTGAACTTTTTCAGTGCCTCGGTGGCAGTCGCCTCGGTCTCGACGAGCAAGTGACGCAGACACAGCACCCCGAGCGACGCGGGAGCTTTGGCATACATCTCGGCGGCTCTTTTCGCGTCTGGCGCCTTCACCCGTTCGAGCGCCAACACGCCCGAATTCAGTTCGATGATCAAATCTTTGAGGTGCTGCGTATAGGTCGAAGTGTCGGTGTCCTGCACGACTTTTGCCCGCGTCGTGTTGCGATCGGCGGTCGAGATTTCCTCGCCATTTTCTTTGAGAAATTGTTCGGTGCCGATGCCCTGAACAAGGGCCGAGAGCACACCGCGAACGGTTTCGCCGTCGATCTCACCGTCGACGATAGGAGTCTGGCCGGCGTCAGCCAACTCGGTGATCGTCAGTTCGAGTTCGGCGCGAGAAATTTTTCTGCCGTTGATCTCGGCCGCGCTCGTCGACATCGAACCGCAAGACGATGCAAAACAAGTCGCGAAACAGAGCAAAACCACTTTGACAACGAGGTGTGTCTTGTTTTTCATCGCATTCACACTAGTGGGGTGGTCTCGACGAGGTCTTGCATGAAGCCGACCAAAAATTTGGCGGGGTCTTGCCCGCGGGGAATCGCGATGTTCAGTTCGCCGCTCGGCTCGTGGTATGTCGCGTTCGGCGACAAACGCACAAGTCGCATCGCCTCGCTGGCCTTCAGCACAATCGGCTTGAGACGGGCACGATTGTCGGCACAAACAATCTCACGCAATCCGAGTCGATGACACTCGGCGCGCAACGAGCCAACAATCAACAACGCCTCGGCCTGCTCGGGCAATTCTCCAAATCTGTCGAGCCATTCATTTTTGATATCGGCGACATCCGTGTGCGACCTCACGGCGACGAGTCGACGGTATGCGTCGAGACGAAGTTCCTCCTTGGCAACGTAATTGGTCGGCAAAAATGCCGTCACGGGCACATCGATCTTCAGTTCGATCGCAATCTCGGGTTGTTCACCCTTCATTTCGGCCACCGCCTCGGTCACGAGTTGGCAGTAAAGGTCGTAGCCCACGGCGGCGATGTGACCACTCTGGGCTTCGCCGAGCAGATTGCCCGCCCCGCGAATTTCAAGATCGCGCATCGCGATCTTGAAACCACTTCCGAGTTCGGTCGCCTCACCGATCGTGCGCAGTCGCTCATACGCCTCTTCCGATAGCGCACGGTCGCGCGGATGAAACAGATACGCATAGGCGCGTTGTCCGCTGCGACCCACGCGCCCGCGAAGTTGATGCAGTTGCCCCAAACCGAGCAGGTCGGCTCGCTCGACAACGAGGGTATTCACCGTGGGCATGTCGATACCGCTTTCGATGATCGTCGTGCAGACAAGCACGTCGTATTTGCCCTCCCAAAAATCTTGCACTGTCTGCTCGAGAATCGCCTCGTCCATTTGACCGTGGGCGACTGCGATGCGCGCCTCGGGCACGAGGTCGCGCAAAGTTCGGGCTCGTTCTTCGATGCTCTTCACTCGATTGTGCACCCAAAAGACTTGTCCGTCGCGCAAAAGTTCGCGACGTATCGCTTCAACGGCGACCCGGTCGTCTTCTTCGCCGACAAATGTGAGAATCGGTTGGCGATCTGCGGGCGGTGTGTGCAGCAACGAAAGATCCCTGATTCCGACCAGGCTCATTTCCAATGTCCGGGGAATCGGTGTCGCCGTGAGCGTGAGCACGTCGACATTCGTCTTGAGTTGCTTCATCAATTCCTTGTGTTGCACGCCGAATCTTTGCTCTTCATCGACCACGAGCAGACCCAGGTCTTTGAATTTGACGCCCTCCTGCAAGAGTCGGTGCGTGCCGATCACGCAATCGACTTGACCCGACTCGAGTTGTTTGACGACTTTTTTCGCGCGCGCAGCCGTCAAGAATCGCGACAGAACTTCGACTCGAATCGGGTACCCGGCGAATCTTGAAGCGAAGGTCGAACCGTGTTGCGAAGCCAGGAGCGTCGTCGGCACGAGCACCGCCACCTGTTTGCCCTCTTGAATGCACTTGAACGCCGCGCGAACGGCGATTTCGGTCTTTCCAAAACCTACATCACCGCAAACGAGACGATCCATCGGCACCTCGCGTTCCATGTCGGTTTTTGTCGCGTCGATGGCCGTGCGTTGGTCGGGTGTTTCCACGAACGCAAACGCCGCCTCCATTTCGTCTTGCCAGGTGGTGTCGGGGGCGAAGGCGTGACCTTTGGCGTTGATGCGTCGTTGGTAGAGCACCACCAGTTCCTGGGCGATTTGGCGCACGGCGCTGCGCACGCGCGCCTTCGAGCGGGCGAAGTCTGATCCACCCATGCGGTTGAGAGTCGGCGTCTCGCCGCCGACATATTGACGAATCGAGTCGATGTGGTCGGTCGGCACATATAGGTTGCCGTTGTTGTATTGCAGGTGCAGATAATCGCGCTCGGCACCGCCCATCGTTTGCTTGGTCATGCCCAGATATTTTCCGACCCCGTGAACATGATGAACGACATGATCGCCGGCTTTGAGATCTTCAAAAATGCTGGATGAGCCGCGCTTGGGTGTCTTGACCTGTCGGTGCGTGCGGCGTCGACCCGTCAAGTCGGTGTCGGTGATGATCGCAAGTTCGTGATCGTTGCTCACGCACCCGTTGTGCAATGGTGCGACCACGATCGACACGCCCGGGCTGGCCACCGAACTCGAATCTTGCTGTGGGGTTCGCACGTTGACGCCCTCGAGCGTCAACACCTCGTGGAATCTCTGCGCCGAGTTCGGGGTGTCGGCGGCGATGACCACCCGGTATTTCTTGGTGACCAACCTGAGGATGCGGCTTGCCAGAGCCTCGGTATCGCCGGTTGCCTGACCCCATGTCGACGTTACGATCGTCGCCGAACCCGGCGAATCGGCCACGGGTGTCAATGAGATGATCGAACTTGCGTCGATGTCTTTGAGAAACGAGTCGATCTCAGAGTGCAGACGCGGATATCTCTGCCCGGGGTCGCGCGACCACGTCGACGCCAGCGCTCGGGCCAGGTCGTCTTCCTCGGCGATCAAATCTCGCGCCCGATCGCGCATTCTTCGGGGCTCGATCAACACGATGTGGATGGGCGAGTTGTTGCTGCAGACGGTCGTCAGCAGTTGACCGTCTGTGGCTACCCAGGGCAACCAAGACTCCATGCCGTCGAAAATCATTTGCTGGGAGATGCGATCCCAGTTTTCTTGACCCCACGGTTCTTTGGCGATAAGCGAGCGCGCTTTTTCGGCGACATCGTCGGTGATGATCATTTCGCGAGCGGGAAATATCCGCACCATCCCAAGATCGTCGGTGCTGCGTTGGTCGTTGACGTTGAATGAGGTGAGTCGGTCGACCTCATCGCCCCAAAGATCGATGCGAATCGGGGCATCGGCCGTGGACGGAAAGACGTCGACGATCGAGCCGCGGCGGGCAAACTCGCCGCGATGTTCGACGACTTCTTCTCGTCGGTAACCGAATTTGACCAGGGTCGCCGACAGCGCATCGGAGTCGAGGCGAGATTGACGGCTGATCTCGAGCGGTTCGACGGTCGTGCTGCACAGGTGTTGAAGTAGGGCCCGAACTCCAGTGACGATGACTTTTGGTCGGTCGTTTTTGATCCGCCAAAGAACTTCGAGTCGTCGACCCATCGTCTCGCAATTGGGGCTGACCCGCTCGAACGGCAGGGTTTCCCAAGCGGGAAACAGCGCGACGTCGCGCTCGGGCAGAAAGTTTGTCAGGTCGTCGTACAGTTGCCGAGCCATCAGACCTGTCGGGGTGGCAACGACCACGATCTCGTTCTCAGTTCGTTGGGTCAGTCCGCCGATGAGCAGGGCCCAGGCGTTGTCAGCGCAGACAATCGACGCGTTTTGTGCGCCGAGTGCGGCGCTGAGTGCCGGCTCGAAACTTAGAGTTGACGCGAGCGCGCCGAGAGCAGCCATCGTCGCCGACTATCGAGCGTTGATATCGCGCATCGCCGCTTCGACGCCATGCTCGACGATCAATTGCAACGCATCGGCGGCAACCTGCACCGCGAAGTCGAGCAGATCGCGCTCGCGAGATGGAATTCTTGACAGGACATGTTCGCCGCCTTGCTCTTTTGACGGCGGTTTGCCCACGCCGATGCGCACCCGCAGAAAGTCTTGTGACCTGAGGTGTTGCGAAATCGACTGCAAGCCGAAATGACCGGCCATTCCGCCACCCGTTTTTATTCGCACGACGCCGGGCTCCAGGTCGAGTTCGTCGTGAACAACGACAATCTTTCGCGGATCATCGATCGCATAACGGCGGGCGAGCGGGCCCACGGCGTTTCCCGACTCGTTCATGAATGTCGTCGGCTTGGCCAGCAACAGGTGTTTGGACATCGCCGTGACCTCGGCTGTCAGCGCGCGGTCACGCCCCGATTTCAGTTTCGCGTCGAGACGTTTCGCCAAGGCATCGATCGCTTCAAAACCGACATTGTGTCGGGTTCGCGAATACTCGTTGCCCGGGTTACCCAACCCGACCAAGAGAAAATCGAACGTTGCACCGCGACGCTCAGGTCGCTTCGAGCGACCGAACAGCGCCATTGAGTTTTACGCCGAGGGTTTGGCTTTGCCCGCGGGCGCGGCACCCTCGACAGGCGCGGCACCCTCGGCGGGCGCGGCACCCTCGGCAGGAACGGCGACGGCATCACCCTCGACCGCGGCAGCAACTGGTGCCTCTTCCTCGATCTTGGTGGTGAGCACCGTGACGATCACGAGGTCCGGGTCACCGACCGCGGTGACTCCGTTCGGCAGTTTGATTTCCGAGAGTCTGATTACATCCTGCATGCCCATGTTGGTGATGTCGATCAAAATCTCGTTCGGAATGTTGCTCGCAGTCGCACGAATTTGCACTGTGTTGACAGTCGCGTCGACCAAGCCGCCTTCCGCGAGGACGGCTTTCGCCGTGCCCTTGAGGTGCACCGGAACATCCATCGTGATCAGTTCGGTGAGCGAAATCTGCAAGAAGTCGATGTGACGCACGACGCGCCTCACCGGATCGCGCTGCAACTCTTTGATGATCGCCGGATACTTGTCGTCTCCGACCTGAAGTTCGAGAATCGTGTTGGCACCAGCCGGACCAGCGAGTGCAAGACGCAAGTCGCGACGGTCGACCGTAACTTTGACTGGCGTCATGCCGTGACCATATACGACGGCCGGAATCTGGTCGGCCGAAACGAGTCGACGCGCTTCGGCGCTACCGACTGAACGACCAACTTTTGTCTTGAGTGATGTAGGCATGAAAACTCCGGGTGTATTTGAATCTCTTCAGAACGCCAAGCAAATGACGGCTTTTTAGTCTAAGGGTCAAAGCCTCGTGTTGCCACAGGTCGTATTCACGATTGGTTCTCGCCCCCGAAAAGATCGCTGACGCTGGTGTCTTCGAACACCGCCGAGAGGGCGTCGGCCAAAATCTTGGCCACCGAGAGAATCTCCAACTTGGCGAGCCGTTTTTCCGGCGCCAACGGCAACGTATTTGTCAGCACCACTCGGGAAATTCTCGACTTGCTCAGGCGATCGACCGCCGTCCCCGAGAGCACACCGTGTGTCGCCATCGCCCAAACCTCTTTTGCGCCGCGGGCGTAAAGCAATTCGGCCGCGCTGCAGATCGTGGTACCCGTGTCGATCATGTCGTCGGCAAGAATGCAGAGCCGACCCTCGACTTCGCCGATCACTTCTTTCGCCTCCGCCACATTCATCGTGTTCTTTGGTCGACGTTTGTTGATGAACGCGACATCGGCGCTCATGTCGGTGAGGTGCTGGGCGAAACGTTCGGCGACCCTCACGCGTCCCGCGTCGGGCGACACGATCACCATGCCCTCGCGAGCGTTGTCGCGCACGTATTTTTCGAGCACCGGAATCGCCGTGAGGTGATCGACGGGGCCCTCGAAGAATCCTTGAATTTGTCCGCTGTGCAGATCGATCGAAACCATTCGCTTCGAACCCGCGGCTTTGAACATGTCGGCAATCAGGCGGGCCGTGATCGGCTCGCGCCCTTCAGCCTTGCGATCTTGTCGCGCGTATCCATAAAACGGACAAACTGCCGTCACCCTTTTTGCCGAGGCGCGATATGCGGTGTCGATCATTATCAACTGTTCCATTATCGAGTCGTTGATGCTGCGACCGTCGTGGCTGCAGTGGGTCTGCATGATGAATACATCGCCGCCCCTGATGCTCTCGCCAAACCGCGGTCGAAGTTCGCCGTTGGCGAATTCGTTGATGTTGGCGTCACCGAGTTGCACATTCAGGTGTTGCGCCACTTCCTGGGCCAGCGCGGGGTGGGTTCGACCTGTGTAGATGGCCATCCGTTTGGTGGTGACTTTGTCGATCGTTTTATTCACTGTGAGCCATCATAGAACGAACCGGTGATTGCCTCGTCAGCCACTGTCGCACCTGGCGCGAGATTGGCGAACGGGCCAACCGTCGCATTTTTGCCAATGGTCGAATCGCGGGCGATGGTGTTGTCGACGCGCGAGTTTTGGCCGACCTGGGTGTCGACGAGGCGGCTGTTGGGCCCGATTTCGCAGTTGTCGCCGATGACAGTGTTTCCCTGCAGAATCGTGCCGGGCAAGAGCGTCACATCTTTGCCGATTTTCACCGTGACGTCGATGAATGTTTGTTGCGGGTCGAACATCGTCACCCCCGACATGAGCCACGAATTGTTGGTGCGACTGCGCAGTTCGCGTTCGGCCATCGCCAGTTGCCAGCGATCGTTAACCCCGCTCACCTCGCTCGCCACCGCCGTGTGCGAACCGACTCGGTGACCCATGCCGGCCAAAACTTCGACGACATCGGTCAGATAAAACTCCGCCTGTGAATTCTTGTTCGAAATGCGGCGCAGGGCGGGGCCCAGAAGATCGCGTCTGAACGCGTAGATGCTGGTGTTCACCTCGCTGATCGTCTTGATTTCGGGCGTCGCCTCGCGTTCTTCGACGACCTTCAAAATTCGGTCGTCTTTCGCCCGCACGATGCGACCGTAACCAGTCGGCATTTCCAGGTACGCCGTGAGCAAGGTCGCCGCATTGTTTGAGTTTTGATGCTCGTTGACGAGAGTCGAGATCGTCGAGGCTTTGAGCAGCGGAGTATCACCCGGCATCACGATCACCGTCGACGTGTCTGAGATTTCGCTGCTCGCGCCGACCTGCAGATCGATGGCCGAAAGACCGACGATCGTCGCATCCCCAGTGCCGCGTTGCACCTTTTGCTCGACGAACGAAACATTCGCCCATTTCGGGGCTTTTTTGGCGACGACACTGGTCACTTGTTTCGCACCGTGGCCGACGACAACCGCGGTTTTGTCGACCTCGAGATCTTTCAGTGCGGTGATCACGTGAATCACCATTTCCTGGCCGCACAGCAGGTGCAGCGGTTTGGGTCGCGACGACTGCATTCTCGTGCCCTCGCCCGCGGCGAGGATGATCGCGTAAACCGACACGGATATGTTCTACACGATCTGACGCATCGCATCTTGCGTATCGCACGCCGCGCCCTTGCGGCGATCGTCCTGGCGAGTTGAAGTTCCGGGGAGAGGACTCGAACCCCTATAGACGGGACCAAAACCCGTTGTCCTGCCATTGAACGACCCCGGAGCGGGCTTCAGCCGACGCTTCTACGGTAGCCAAGTTTGGGTGTCGTTTGCCCGTGACTTCGGCTATCGTATTGCAAGTCATGGGTTCATTGGTCAAGCGCCGTCGCAAGCGAATGCGCAAAAAGAAGCACAAGAAGATGCTTCGCCGCACGCGTCATCAACGCAACAAGTAGCCGACCCGCAGTCGGTTTTGCGTCATCAACGCAACAAGAAGCCCTCTCGGCTGCGTCTCGCTCCAAACTCTAATTCGTCTGGGTGAGGATCACGGTGGCATCGGGAAGTTGCGACTTCAGGTCGGCAAACTCGCCGTCGAGCCACCAAGTCGAACCGCTTCCGGCCAGCGTCGGTTCTGTGCCGGCGTGAT
>Ga0194127_10000836_pt1 | contig 47839 bp, 46 predicted proteins | sample TA2KigC100mmetaG_FD_148624 | JGI IMG/M metagenome (GOLD analysis project Ga0194127, IMG submission 148624) | Freshwater microbial communities from Lake Tanganyika, Tanzania - TA2015036 Kigoma Deep Cast 100m | ecosystem: Environmental > Aquatic > Freshwater > Lake | place: Tanzania: Lake...
GGCAATTGGACGGCGTCCTCTGCGCGACGGTTTGTAGTGCTGGGCGAAGTCGTGGCGAACCAAGTCGAACAATATTGGATCATCCAGAATCCAATCCAACTCCTGCAAGATTGGATCGCTGGTTTGACACTCGGGAAAATTGGCAGGACGGATGTATCGGTCTATAATCATCGTGGACTCCAAGGGGAAAGTGGTTGTTCAGCGACTTCCATCTTACTCCCTTGGGGTCCCAATGCAAATTGCACTCAGTTTTGAATTTTCCAACAAGAACTAGGTAACTTGCGCGGCGCATCGGAAACGACGACCGCCACATTGCCGCGCCGACATGAAATCCAAAAGTCCACGCGATAGCGCGCGCGGTGATCGCGGATGACGATTTGGCGTTCCGCGCCGATGCCGGACGATTTGAGCGCGTCCCACAACGCGTCGTCCGCCGCGCTCTTGCCCAACAGATCGTTGATCTCGACCGCGCGCGAGAATTTATCTCCCGTCGTCCAGATGAACAAGATGCGCCGCCCGCTCCGGCTGACGATCGGACGCGGCAGTTCGATCAGCGCGCCGAGTTGCAATTGGTAGTACGCGTCGTTCGCGCGCGGATGATCGATTTCGTCGGGAAACAGATCGCGGCGGCGCACCAATTCGTGTCCGCGCACGGGCGCGTACTCACGAATCGTCCATTTGATTTCGCCAAACGACTTGGTCAGATAAAACGCGACATAGCGCGTTCGCGTCAAATGCGCCGGCGCGTGCTTCGCCGGGATGCGGTACCATCGTTCCGCGCGGACGATTTCCAAATCGCGCGGGTGGTTCAGCAACGCCACCAAGACAACGTCGTCCGCGTCCAATTCAATCTTCCTTGATGTGCGCGCGAATTTTTTCCGCGACGCGTTCCAATTCCTCGCGCGTCGGATTGCCGCGCGCGCGCCACGCGAGCTGCCGTTCCGTTTCCATGCGCGCCATCAAGCCATCGTTGAAAAAGCGCGGCGCGAGATGCGCGTGATAATGAAACACGGCTTGTCCGCCCGCGCGCTCATTCGATTGCAGAACCGTCAAGCCATCGGCGCTGAACGCGGCGCGCAACGCGCGCGCGACGATCCGCGCCGCGTGCATCACCGCTTTGCCGCTTTCGTCGTCGAGATCGAAAAGATTGCGGCAATGTTTTTTCGGAATGACGAGCGTGTGCCCTTCCATAACCGGATGAATGTCGAGGAACGCGAGCGCGTCCGCGCTTTCGTAAACAATCGCGGCGGGCGCGCGCTTTGCCGCAATCGCGCAAAAGATACAGTTGTAATCTACTTGCTCCATTGAAACTCCAAAAGATGACCGTTGACCGATGACGAACGACCGATGCACATTTTTGTCGGTCAACGGTCTTCCGTCTACGGTCGCCTATTTCAAAGCACTGCCAACACTTTAGCAAGGACGCCAATCGCGCGTTCGTACTCCGCAAGATCGAGATGTTCGTTCGGCGTGTGATCGAGCGCGGAATCGCCGGGACCGTACGCGACAATCGGACAACCCCACGCAGGACCAACGATGTTCATATCGGCGGTGCCGGTTTTCAGCGTGAACGCCGGCTTGCCGCCGACATCGCGAATCGCGTTGAGAAACGCGCGCACGAGCGCGTTGTTTTTCTCCGCGCGAAACGGTTCTTCTTCCGATGAAAACGCGACGTTCGCGCCATCAACATACTGCGCGATTTCTTTTTCGACGGCGGCAATCGTCAAGCCCGTCGGCACGCGCAACGTGACGCGCATTTTCGCGCGATCGGTGAAGCCGTCGTCGTCAGAATTGAGCGCGCGCAGCGACGCGTCGAGTTGATCGAACACGCGCGGTTTGTCGCGATTGTACTCGGCGGCAAACGTGGCAACGCGATTCCAAAACGCGACTGCGTCTTCAACCGCCGCGCGCGCGCCGCTTGCGGTGTGCGTCACCGATTTCGCGATTTCGTAATCCACGAGTACACGCCCCTTGTAACCAAGCGTGATGCGATCCCAGCCGCTCGGCTCGCCGATGATGCAGAACGCAGGCGCGTACTGCGTCAGCGCGTAGCGCGCGCCTTTCGACGTCGAACATTCTTCCTCGACCGCGCCGATGACGATGAAGCGGACATCCTCACACGCGCCAACGCGCGCGCACGCGGCGACGAACGTCGCAAGACAACCTTTGGCGTCCACCGCGCCGCGTCCGTACAGTTTTCCATCTTCGATGCGCGGCTCGATGTAACCGTGAAACGTGTCAATGTGTCCGAGCAAAACGATATCGCGCGCGCCTTCGCCGAGAATTCCAACCGCGTTCCCCGCGTCGTCCACAAACGCTCGAAACCCAAGCGCGTTCATCTGCGCGACGAGGTATTCGGACGCGGCGCGTTCTTGGATGGATGGGCTGTAGATGCGGACGAGACCCGAAAGGAGGTCATTGGGATCCATTTGACAAATCCAAACAGTTCTGTTATGATTTTCCCGTAGATCGGGTGGCTCACTGGACTCTTGGCTAAGAACCTTGACGAACGTGGGCTATAGAGCGCCGCGAGCGCCCCCCCGATCTTTTTACTTTACTGCCGCGAGAAACTCAGCTTCGGTAATTCGCTTGTCTTCGCGCAATTCCCCGCGCAACGTTCGGATTGCCAAGTCGTGCGCGGGCGAATTTTTGCCGACTTGTCCAAACGCAATTTGCTTTGGAGAAACGCGAACGCCTATCCGTGAAAAGCAAGCCAAGATCATTCCTTTGATCTCGCTTTCGTATCCCCAATACTCGACATCAATTATTACATACTTCACTTGAGGAATGCAATCCCTGAGCAACAGGTACACGGCGGCGGCAAGCATCCGTATCGCAATGCGTTTCTTGGACATCGGATGCTTTCGAGTTTGGCGCAGAAAATCAACCGCCGCGCGTTTGACGGGAGCAGGAATACGTATCGTGCGCCGAAGATCATTCGCCAGAGCAATGATCGTGTCAGCGCGCGTATACTCAATGTGAATGCTTTGATCGACTTCGGCGTCTGGCATTTTGCTACAGTTTACTCCGTCGGGCGAACCGATTCCGTAAATCGCGCACAACCAAACCAATGCGAATCGCGACAACCACCCCCAACGGAAGATACAGCGTACGCTCGATAACGGTCGGTGAACTCGCCAACGCGTCAGCGATAAAATTCCTCACCCACGGCAACATACGCGGAGGCAACGCATCAATCGGAAAGAATCCGACGCCGCGCGTTTCGGGTCCATTCTGAATCGCCGCGCCGCCGACCACGCGCCCTTCAAACAAGTGTCGGATACTGCCACCGCCTGGCGTCTGCGGATGCCAATATCGCCCGACTAAACGATCAATCGCGATTTCGTAGCCCGTTTCTTCGCGCGTCTCGCGAATTGCGGCTTGTTCGCGCGTTTCGCCCCGTTCGATCCCGCCGCCTGGCAAAACCCAAACGCGAAAGTCTTCGCGCTTGACCATCAAGACGCGCGTGCGATCTTCATCGAAAACAATCGCGGTTGCGCCTTCGGTTGGCATCGCTATTCAGATTCTCCCGCCGCCTCCAAAATCTCCGCAAATAGATCACCAGAGATCCGAAAGTCATCACCTTGCATCGCTTCCATCAATGGGCGCACGACAGGAATCAGTTTTCTACGTTTCGCGCGCAGCAGCAACCCCAGACAACCGATGATTGGAATTCCCAGCGATTGCGCCAAGCGACGCGCGGCAAGGTCATCAAGGATCAATTCCGTCGCTTTGAGCTCCAATGCTAACGCAATCGCTTCACGCTCACCTGCGCCCAAACGCGCCATTGTGATCCTCGCCGCCAACGGTTGCGTCAGAGCTCGCCCTTCCACCCAATCAGGCAATTGCATTGAACCAAAAACTTCTTGACGTACTGCGGACGGAATATGCAATCGCCCCATCACCGCGCGCAAAAGGTCGAGTCGCCCCACGCGCTCAAAGACAATGAACGGGCTCGAATTGGCGACGTAGCGCGCGCTACTCACTCCTGCCTCCGCGCAGCGTTGATCTCGTCTTGAACTTCCTGCCGATCCAGATCAAAGAATGGAACCCCCACGCGTGAGGCATAGCGAACGAATTCAAAGCGCGCCATCCCAAGCAGTTCCGCCGCTCTGCCACTTGAGATTTCCCGACGACGATACATTTCGAGGACGAGATACTCTTTCAATTTGTCTTCGGGGCGACCAACGTGATGCAAGAGATCAACCAATTCACGATCTACTTCCATCGTTACGGTACTCATCCTTCACCTTCCTTTGTCACATTCAGCACCTGCTCAATCGCGTCCGCCACCGCATCCAAATCACTTTTCTCGATCACGAGCGGCGGCAACAGACGCAACACGTTCAACCCCGCCGGCAGCGCGAGCACGCCGCGCTCCATCAACGCCGCGAGGTACGGCGTCACCTTTTTCTTCAACTCGACGCCGATCATCAAACCCAGCCCGCGCACTTCGCGAATCAGCGGCGATTCGATCCGTTGAAGGCGACCGCGCATATACGCGCCAAGTTCCGTCGCGCGAGCCGCGAGATTTTCGCGCTCCATAAATCCGATTGCCGCGACCGCCGCCGCGCACGCGAGCGGATTTCCACCGAACGTCGTCCCGTGAATCATCGGCTCCAACTTTTTCACGCGCTCGCCGATCATCACCGCGCCCATCGGCAAGCCGCCGGCGATGGATTTGGCAACGCAAACAAAATCGCCTTCGATGCCATAATGCTCCGACGCAAACATCTTGCCCGTGCGGCAAAAGCCCGTTTGCACTTCGTCCACGATCAACATCGCGCCGCGCTCGCGGCAAATCTCCTGCAAGCCGATCAAGAATTCGCGCGATCCAGGTCGCACGCCGCCTTCGCCTTGCACGACTTCGACGATGACGCCCGCCGTTTTATCGGTGATCGCTTCGCGCGCTTTGTCTAGATTGTCGTACGGCGCGTGCGAAAAATCGGGAACGAGCGGCAGAAACGGATCACGATATTTCGGCTCCCAGGTCGCGGAGAGCGCGCCCATCGTGCGTCCATGAAAGCCGCGCATAAACGCGACGAAGCCCGTACGCCCCGTGCTGTACCGCGCGAGTTTGAGCGCGGCTTCAATCGCCTCCGAGCCCGAATTGCAGAGGAAAACGCGATTCGCGTGGTTCGGCGAAATTCGCGCGAGCGTCTCTTCGATTGCCGCGCGCTTGTCGTTGTAAAAAATTTCGGTGAGCGAAATGAGCGTGCGCGCCTGTTCGGCAATCGCTTCCGCGACAATCGGGTTCGCGTGTCCGACGTTCGCCGTGCCTTGTCCGCCGACACAATCAATGTACTCGCGTCCATCGGCATCCCAGACGCGCGCGCCTTGACCGCGCACAATCGCGAGCGGGCGTTTGCTGCTCACGCCTGAGGTGTATTTCGATTCAAGTTCGACGATGCTCGTCATTGATGCTTGACTCCTATTCCTGTTAGTGATACAATTAGACTAAAGACGGAGACTCGAAAGGGATTCCCGAAACAAAACGGTTCAACCGTTTTACCCCCTTGCCGACAAGGTCGTCCTCTGCTGGCTCCCCGTTGGGATGTCCATAGTGGCGGCTTTCCTACGCCTTGCGCGTAGGATAGGCAAGGGGGTGTTATTTTTCAGGGCAATTGCAACAAAACCTTCAACCTGGAATCCACATAGTCATCGTACATGGATTCGCCGTGTGAAGTCCTTTCCGCCAGAACTCCAGCGACCATATCAGCGAATTGCAGACCGTCTTCGCGTTTCGATTCTTTCAACACAATGGCTTTGAAAATGCGTCCGCGTTTTTGAGTTCGCCCAATGTTGGAAAGATACTGCCTCAATCGTTGGACGAATCGCGGCTTCCGCTCACCATCAATCACCAAAATCGCTTCCGATAATTCATCCACCGAAGAGTGTTTGACCATTTCCCCTACGGCGTACTCGTACATCTCCTGCTCGCCCCATGCCTCTGCCTCGTGCGGCAGACGCGCTTTGTTCACGATCGCCGCGCGAATTCGCAAATCGAGCGAGCGCAACAAAACGAAAAACGCGGCGCGCACTGCAACTTTGCGCGTATCGTGATAGCGAAACTCGAATGCCGCAGGCAAGTTCAACGCGGCGCGCAAACGACGCAATTCCGCGCGCAAGTTTTCAGGATCGGTCGTCTCGACCATTGCCAAGACGAAATGCGGTGACGCGCCTTTGCGAAGGTTCCCGCCCGCATCGCCACTCTCATCCAAAAACGCGTAGACGGTCGAGCGTGCTCTAGTCATCATTCAATCACCGTCCCCTTGCCTTCCCGCGCGCGTTGAAGCGGCTGTTCCACGCGACCATCCGCGAAAATCACTTGCTTGACGCCCAGCCCCAGCGCCTCGCTTGCGCCCAGCACTTTTTTCTTCATCCGCCCTTCCGCAAAATCAATAGACGCTTCGACGCGATTCCTGTCGATCCGCGCGATGAGCGACGCTTCGTCGGGGAAATTCCGCAACAAGCCAGGGACGTTCGTCAAAATGATCAACTGCTCCGCGCCGAGCGCGCCCGCGATCATCGCCGCGGCGCGGTCGCCGTCCACGTTGATCGCGTCGCCTTGATAACTGATCGCAAGCGGCGCGATGACGGGAACGTACGCGCGTTCCAACAACGCGCGCAACAGATCGGCGTTCACTTTTTCGACGCGTCCCGTGTAATCGTCGCGCAAAATTCTTTGGCGACCATTTTCGACGATACGGATCGCGTCCTTGCGCGTTCCTTCGAGCAAACGACCGTCCACGCCGCTCAACCCAATCGCGTTGACGCCGAGTTTCTGCAAACGTTCGACGAGAAACGTGTTGACCTTGCCGCACGCCGCCATCACGAAAACTTCGAGCGTGTCGCGATCAGTATAGCGCGACGTGAAACCTTGCGGCGAGGTGACGTGCCGCGCGGGATGCCCCAGTTTTTCGCCGAGCGCGTCCGCTTCTTTGCCGGTGCCGTGCATCAGTACGATTTGTTTTCCACTTTTTGCCAAAACGCCAATGTCCGCGCAAACGTGATCGAGGTTAATGCCGGACGAGCCACCGATTTTGATAACTATCATATTGGATGCAACCCTGGGAATTCCAATCCCACTCGCTCATCGAATCCGCACATCAGGTTCATCGCTTGCACCGCGCTGCCCGCCGCGCCTTTCATCAAGTTGTCAATCGCGCAAAGCGAAACTGCGCGTCCGGTCGCTTCGTCAATCTCAAAGCCGACATCCGCGTAATTCGACCCCGACAAAATTTTCGGTTCGGGGTAGCGATAAATTCCCGTCTTGTCTTTGACGATGCGAACGAAAGGTTCGTCTTTGTATGTGCTGCGATACGCGCGCCACAAATCTTTTTCCGTCGTTCCCGCTTTCAAAAAGCAATGTGCCGTCGCCAATACGCCGCGCACCATTTCGATCGACGTGATCGAAAGATGCACGTTCGTCAAGCCAAGTTCCTGCTCCACTTCGCCGGTGTGCCGATGCCCGACCGCCGAGAACGTCCGCACCGCGCCGCTTCGTTCCGGATGATGCGACGCGAGCGATGGCGAGTTGCCGCCTTCGCTCGATCCGACTTTGATGTCCACGATGATCGGGCGCGTCGCGTCGAGCAAGTTGGCGCGCACAAGCGGCAAGAGCGCAAGATTCGTCGCGGTTGCGTTACATCCGACGCCGCTGATATTTTTCGCCTCGCGCATTTCCGCGCGATGCAATTCGGGCAAGCCGTAGACGAATTTGTTGACCCAGTTCGGCGCGCGATGCGGTTCGCCGTACCATTTTTCGTACGCCGCCAGATCGCGCAAACGAAAATCGGCGGAGAGATCGATCAGACGCGGCGCGCGCGCGGAGAGCGCGTCGATTCGTTTCTGCGCTTCGCCGTGCGGCAGCGCGACGAACAGCACATCGCACGGCGCGATTTGATCGGGCGTGGTGAATTGCAACTTGGTGCGCCCGCGCAAATTCGGATGGACGTTGTAAAGATATTCGCCGACGTGCGACTCTGAAGTGACCTGCGCGAGTTCGACGCTGGGGTGTGCGAGCAACAAGCGCGCGACTTCGCCGCCTGCGTAGCCCGAGCCGCCGATGATGGATGCTGTGATCATTCGTCTTTCGTCCTTTGTCAAGATGTCGCGCAAAACTCACTCACCACATCGTACAACACGCGCGTGCCGAACAACAGATTGTCAATCGAGATGCGCTCGTTGTGACCGTGCACCGTATCCAGTTCTTCCATCGGCGCGAGCATCGGACAAAAGCCGTAGACGCGCGTGCCCAGTTTCGTCACGTGCCGCGCGTCCGTCGCGCCGACGACGAGGTACGGCAAGACCGGCGCGTTCGGCGCGTGCCGCGCCATCACGCGCGCGATCGTTTCGAACAGCGGCGTCTGATGTTCCGATTCGCGACCCGGCGTGTTGTCCTGAAATTCGATCTCGACACTGTTGCCAATGATGGGACGCAACTCGCGCAATAGATCATCGGAGGAAAAACCGGGCAACAAGCGCGCGTCGCACTTGGCTTCCGCCACCGACGGAATCACGTTGATCTTCGTGCCGGCGTTGAGCATCGTCGGCGTGACGGTGTTGTGCAACATCGCGTAGATCATCGAGCGCATACTTTCGTCAATCGGCAAACGTTTCATCACCGCGTCGTACTGTTTGGGATCGAGCAGCGCGGGCAGTTGCGACGCGTACGGCTGACCCAGTTTCGCGGCGATGCCTTCGAAGAATACGCGCACCGTCGGCGTGACGTGCAGTGGGAACGCTTCGCGCGCCGCGCCGATTTTCTGGATCGCGTCGGCGAGTTTCAGTACGGCATTATCGGAATGCGGTTGCGACGCGTGCCCCGGTCTGCCGCGCGTTCGCATTGCAAAACGCGCCGTTCCTTTTTCGCCGGTCTGGCACGTGAAAAATTTCTTGCCCAGAAATTCGATCCCGAATCCGCCGCCTTCGTTGATCGCGTACTCGGCGCGAATGAGCTCGGGATGATGTTGGACGATCCAGCCCGCGCCCAATCGTCCGCCCGCTTCTTCGTCGGCGTTGCCCATAAAGATGATATCGCGCGCCAACGCTTTGCCTTCGCGCTTGAGCAACAGCATCGCCATCAATTCCATCGCGGCGAGGCCCTTGGTATCGAGCGCGCCGCGTCCCCAAACGTAGCCGTCCACGATTTTGCCGTCGAACGGCGGGTGCGTCCACTTGTCCGGCTCGACCGGCACCACGTCGAGGTGAACCATCAAGAGCAGTGGCGCGGCGCGTCCATCGCCCTTCAAGCGCGCGATGACGTTGCCGCGCCCCGGTGCGGATTCCAGAATCGTCGGTTCGATGCCTTCGCGCTGGAAAACTCCGGCGAGGTATTCTGCCGCTTGCGTTTCGTTGCCCGGTGGATTCGTCGTATTGATCCGGATTAGGTCTTGAAAATAGCGCGTCACTTGCTCACGCACTTCATTCCAGTTGTGCGACATTGTGTTATTCCCTCCAGTTTTGTCGGGCACGTTCAAAGATCTCCTCAATGGTCTGCCCTTGGTAAAGCTGCCGTGAAACTTCCACATAATCCGTCGGTTCGCGATGCACGAGCGCGAGAAAGCGCAGCGCGGCGGCGGGTCCCAGGGCGCGATTCAATGCTTCAATTCCACCGATTCGAATTTCGGTGTCATTCAGTATTTTCGTTTGCTTCACGGGTTGTCTCCTATTCGCCCCCGATAAATTCAATCGGGTTCATCACCGCAAACGCGAGTGTCAAACGTCGCGCTTGCTTTGCCAAACGATCATCGCATGTCAGAAACAATTGTGCTCCGCTATGAATAGCGCAAGCCAAATGGATCGCATCTTTCGCCCATAGATTCGTTTGCGATTGCAGCGATTTGGCAAGCCGATAAATGTCGTCGCTGGGGCCCAATCGTTCTTGACACAGCAAAGCCAATCGCAAGACTTCGATCTTGCGTTCTGGAAAAGGGCACAAGAGTGTTTCATCCTGATGCATAAACGACCAAACCAGACGAATTTCACGGCGTTCTGCGCGGCTGAATACTTCCTGACACGCCAATGCTTCCATTTGGATTTTGATCTGGCTTGGATCATCAAAACTGCGTTGAAAGCAATTATAATCCAGATAGATGATGTTCATCCGCGTCTCATGGAATCGGATGTTCCAAAGAATGGTACAGCCGATTGCTAAAATCAGTCATCACGATTTCGTACGCCGCGCGTCCCAAGACGCGCGCGAACTTTTCGTTTTCCAAGACGACGCACGCGCCGTCGTCAATGCCCCAGGCGCGCCGCACGCGCGCGCGCACCATCGCATCGAGCAGATGCGGCAGCGCGTTGTCCGCCGTGAAATGCGCGCCGACAAGCAGATCGTCCACCAATCCCAAACCCTCGGCGATGCGCGCGCCCGCGTCCTCTTCGCCGGGATGGAACGCGCAGACGCGCGACACGATGAGCGCGCCCGCCGAACAGCCCGCGATCGGAATGCCGCGCGCGTACCGTTCGCGTAGCCGCGCGCGCAGCGGCTCGGTTGCGTACAATCGTTGATACGTTGGCGCGTGTCCACCGCCGATGAAAATACCCGTCGCGCGTTCCAGGGTCGCGGCAACTTGATCCACATCGAATTTGCCCGCGTGGTCTGGCACGATCACGTCGTAACGCGATGCGCCGCGCGCTTGCCAGGCGCGCGCATACTCGGGCACGTACGTTTGCCAATTGCGTCCACCTTGCAACAAGAGCGCGATCCGCGCGTTGCGCCCGCCGGACGCCGGAACGAATTCTTCCGCCGCTACATCGAACGCGGCGCTGCCGCCGAGAAGAAAGAGTTGGCGTACCGTCATCCGATCTTTCTGCCTTCCTGAATGAATTGGATGATTTCGGCTGTCGTTACGCGCAAGTCCACGCCTTTGACATCCAATGGAGAGCGTTTTCGTCGTTCGGGTCGAATAACGAAAGTGCGTCCATTCTTGGCTTTGACCTTCGCCACACCTTTTCGCTCGGCTTGATCCAAAAGCGACTCCAAATTCGGTCGCCCCCTTATCTTTGTCCTCGTCATTGTCATTTCGATACCTCCAGCACCTGCGCCTGTTCATGTTGCGCGTTCCGAATCAGATTCTGATCGAGCGACAGCAAGGGACACCGATGCTTGAGCGCGCATTGAATCAGATACGCATCATATGCGTAAATGCCAAGAGCATCTGCAATCTGGATTGACTGATCCATTTCGATATCCACAAATTCGATTGGAATTTCTTCGTATGCCCGAACCGCCTGACGCGCCTGATCCAAGGTAATCCGTTTGCGCTTGAGCATCGCAGACAGCGCATTGCCAATTTCCCAATGAATTGAATTGGGTGCGATCAAATCGGCGCCTTGGGTGAGTTCAATCAAAGCGCTCTTCTCCGGCTCGTTCGCAATCACAGCCACGATCACAGATGCATCCACGACAATTCTCATTTGCGCCTCCACGCCGCGCTTGCGCGCTCCGTCTACCTGACCTGCCGCGCCGCCGCGACCGCTTTTTGCGCGCCTTCTTCCAACGTTTCCGCCGTGATCATATTCGCGTCCGCCAGAATCTTGCGCCCCTCTTCCGCGTTCGTGCCGACGATGCGCGCGACCATCGGCACGCGCGTCCGCACTTCCTTCAACCCGTCCACGATCCCGCGCGCCACCTCGTCGCCGCGCGTAATGCCGCCGAAAATATTGAACAGCACGCATTTCACATTCGGATCGGAGAGAATGATGTCGAGCGCGGTCTTGACCTTGTCGGCTTTCGCGCCGCCGCCGATGTCGAGAAAATTCGCCGGTTCGCCGCCGTAGAATTTGATCACGTCCATCGTCGCCATCGCCAAGCCCGCGCCGTTCACCATACAACCGATATCGCCGTCGAGCTTGACGTACGACAGCCCGGCGTTGCGCGCGCGCAATTCTTCAGGCGATTCCTCATCCACGTCGCGCAACTCTTCCAAATACGAATGGCGGTACAACGCGTTGTCGTCCGCAACGATTTTTCCATCCGCCGCAATCAGTGTGTTCCCGCCCGTGACGACGAGCGGATTGATTTCGGCAAGCGACGCGTCGGTGCTCAAGAAGACTTGATAGAGCGCGAGCGCAATCGCGGTGAAATCGCGCACGAGCGCTTTGTCTATGCCCATTCCGAACGCGAGCGCGCGCGCCTGGTGATCCAGCAAGCCATACGCCGGATCGATTTTCGCGCGGATGATTTTTTCGGGCGTCGTCCGCGCGACCTCTTCGATCTCCACCCCGCCCGCCGCCGAGCCCATCATCGTCGCGCATTTCGCCGCGCGATCCACGACGATCCCAAGATAGATTTCTTTTGCGATGTGGATCGCCTCGTCCACCAACACTTTGCGCACCGGCAAACCCTTGATCGTCATCGTCAAAATTTGATCGGCGAATTTTTCCGCCTCGTCGGGCGTGTGCGCCAACTTGATGCCGCCCGCTTTGCCGCGCCCGCCGACCAGCACTTGCGATTTGATCACGACTTTTTTCCCCATCTGCGCGGCGATCTGCCGCGCCTCTTCCGCGTTCGACGCGACCTTGCCGTTGGGAATCGGAATGCCGTGCCGGGCAAAAATCGCCTTTGATTGATACTCGTGTAGTTTCATCTTTCCCTCTTTGGATTTTCGATTTTCGGTTTTTGATTTCCGATGGACTGCCCAATCAAAAATCGGAAATCCCAATTGCATTATAGTCGCGTACCGCTAAAAATTCAAGACGCGGGAATCGGAAAAATTTCCAGATCCCCGCGCCGCCTGACCGCGCGTCACTTGTTCTCAATCGTCAACTTGTGGCTGTGCCAGCGAAATTCCAGCGCGCCACGTGAAAAACAGACCCAGCCCCGTGACCATAAAATACTGAACGGCGTGCGCGCTCAACGCGATGCTCGCGGCAAGCGTCGGGTTCACGCCAAACGCCGCCAGCGCGAACACGCCCGCCGCTTCGTACGGACCCAAGCCGCCGGGCGCGGCGGGGATCATAATTCCCAGGTTGATGATGCCCGTCATCAACGGCGCGGCAGCCGCGCGCCAAGACACGTCGGGCAACGCGCCGAACGCGCACAACATCGCGAAATACGCGAGCGCATCGAGCGACCACACGCCGAGCGAGAGCGCCCCAATCGCCGCGACCTGCCCCGCCGATTTGAACGCGTGCAAGCCGACGACGAACGCGTTCAACATTTTTTCGATTCGCGCGGCAAGCGCGCCGGGCAAACATCGCGTCACCACGCGCACGCTCGTCAACACGCGATCTGCGCGCGCCAAGAGCAACAACAACCCCGCCAGCGCGCCGCCGAACAAAATCACCGCGAGCGCGACAAGCGTCTGCACTCCGGCAGGGAATACCAAGCGCAAGGGAATGGACGCGCCGAGCGCGATCAGCAGAAAAACAATCACCATCATTCCATCCGCCACGCGTTCGGCGACAATCGTCGCCAAAGCCATCGTCTTGGACAAACCCTCGCGCGTCCCCAATAAGTACGCGCGCGCAAATTCGCCGGGGCGACCGGGCAAAAGATTGTTGAACGCAAAGCCGATGATCAAAGGGGAAAACAAGCGCGCGAACGGAATTTTTTTCGTCGGCGCGAGAAACTTTTGCCAGCGCGCGGTTCGCAAACCGTACCCCGTCAGCCAGCAGAGCGCGGCAAGCGCGATCAGGCGATAATCGGCGGAAATCAAAGTATGCGCGAGTTTCTCGAAATCGACGCGATACAACGCGAGCGCGAGAAAAAGCGCGGTGAGGAGAAAACTGAGCGCGAGGGGGAGGAGGCGTCTTGGGTTCAAATTCAGAGGGGGAGAGAGGGAGACCAGGAGGCATTTTCTCCCGCGCTCCCACTCTCCCTCTCACGTGATCTAGGGTTTCGCAAACACCAATATCCGATGGTTGCCCGAATCGGCGACGTACAAATTTCCTTGCGCGTCGAACGCCAGTCCGGTAGGCAGATTGAACGACGCGAGATCCGCGCCGCGCGTTCCAAAGACCGCCAGCAGTTTGCCGTCGTTGGAAAATTTCAAGACGCGCGATCCTTCCGGATCGGTCGCAAAGACATTCCCCTCCGCATCTACGGCGAGGTACGGCTTGTTCACCACCGATTGGCTTTCCCACGCCGGCACCGCCCACTGCGCGAGGAAATTGAAATCGGCGTCGAATTTTTGGATCCGCAAGTTCCACGTATCGGCAACGAAAATATTCCCTTGCGCGTCCAGCGCGATGCCGACTTGCTCCAGGAATTTCCCGCCGTCCGATCCGACGCCGCCGTACTGCGCGACGGGCTCACCGTTCGGAGAAAATTTCAGCACGCGCTTGTTGCCCGTATCGGTGACGAGCACATTCCCTTGCGCGTCGATCGCGATGGAACGCGGTCCGTAGAACATTTGCGGATTCACATTCGCGACGCCGCGCGTGTCGCCGTTCACGCCCCAGGTCGTCAGGAATTTTCCGTTCGCGTCGAATTTCTGGATGCGATGATTCCAGGTATCGGCGACGTAGACATTGCCCGCCGGATCGACCGCGATGCCCCAAGGTTGATTGAACGTACTCGGCGGCGGCGCGACATTATCGGGACTGCGCGCGCCCCACGCCAGCAAAAATTCGCCGGTCGCCGAAAGTTTTTGAACGCGATGGTTGTCGGAATCGGCGACGTACAGATTGCCGCGCGCGTCCAGCGCGAGATTGCGCGGAAACGCGAATTGCGCGTTGCCGCGTCCTTCACTGCCAAGGGCGCGCGTGGCGGTGAGTTTCACAAATTTCTTTTCGTACTCGTCTTCCAGCGCCGCCTCCGCGGGCAGTTGCCCGGCGTAATTCCACAACAACGCGGCGACATCTTTGCGAACGTAAAACGAAAAGTTGTGAACGTAGGGCCACTGACTGGCGCTTTCCTTGTAGCGATGATAGAACCACGCGTTGAACAAATCGGCGCGCTGTTGCGGCTCGGTGAAATAGCCGAGGACGCGTTCCGCGCTCAGGTCTTTGTATCCTTCGAGGGGCCACCAGATCAATTTGTACTGACGCTTCAAGTACTTGGTGCCCAGGAACGGCTTGACCGTTTCTTCGTTCTTGGGTCCGACGATCACGACCGGCGCGTCGAACATCGCGTTGGGATTCGCGCCGTAGAAAAACGCGTTGCGATAATTGCGCAAGTACCACACAAAGGGCCAGGACGAATCGTCGTCGTACGCAACTTTGATCTTGCCGTCTTCGCACTGGATATTTTGCGCCTTCGCCGGGTTGATCTGCGCGCACAAGCGGCGCGACAAATCTTCGATCTCGCGCATCGCGATCACATTGTCGTGCGACCCTTGCGCGTAAATCATCGTCTCGGACGCGACATCCGGATTGATGTACACCGCCATTGCCGCGAAACGGACCGTCAGCGCGACCAGCACGGCGACGAACGACACCGCGACGATGCGCGCGATCTCGCGCGCGGCAAAGCGGCGTCCGACAGCCACCAGCAGCGCGAGCGCGAACGCGAGCATCGCGAGCGAAACGAGGAATCCCACCGTTGCGCTCTGTTGCGCCAGTCCGTACCCCTGGAACGGCGACGCGCCGGCAATCAGCATCGCGAACGCGACGAGCGCGAGCGGGATGAGCAGGGCGAGCCAGATCGCGCCGCGCGCAATCAACGCGCGCCAATCGGCGTGCAGCAACTTGTCCAACGCCCAGCCCGCCGCGAACGCGAGCGGAATCGTCAAGTGAATCGTGAGCCAGGGCATTTTTTCGCCCGCCCAACTGAAAATGATCAACACGCCCGCGACCCAGGTGAAGAGAAATGTCGGAAACGCGCTAGCCGGATCGTCCGGATCGTACGTCGCAAAGAACGTCAGCGGCAAAAGCAGCGCGACGAACACAATCGTCACTTGATCGAGTAGCGGCGATCGCATCTCGGCGGGCGCACTCAGCGCGAGCAGTGGCGCGCGAATGCCCACATAGTACACGATGATCCACAGCATCCACGCGAGAAGGATGAACAAGCGCCCCGGGCGATAGGTCCACCAGTACCACGCCATCGCCGCCACGCCAACAAAGTACGGCAACAGTTCGTACATCGGTAGCAACACGAGCAGATAGTAATGTCCGGGCTGACCGCCGCGCATCACCTCCTGTTGCGACAGCCAGTACCCGAGCGAGCCGAGCAAGCCGGTGAAAAATCCGCCGCCGTTCGTAAAGATCGTCGTGAAAAAGACGATGAAGATGGGCCAGAACAAGACCGCGCCAATCATCCATACACGCGAATTCCACCATACGCCGATCAGCGCGGACAAAACGATCATGGCGACCGTCAGACCCAGCACGCGCCAGATCACATCTTGTTGCGATTGCGCGATCGCGGTCAACGCGTTGATGTCGCTGAACGCGGCAATCGGGAAAAAGTCGGTTTGAAACGCGCGCTTCCACACGACGTTCAGCGCGTAAAACAGCGCGGGCGTCAACAGCGGCAAGGAAAACGTTCCCAGCACGACGGCGAGATCGAAACTGGGAATCGCGCGATAATCGGCGGGCGGCGCGGCAGGGTCCAGCGATTCCGGATCGTCCGGCGCGTCCGCCGGTTTCCGACCCAGCCACGCGCGCGCGATGAAATACGCGATGCTGACGCCGAAGAACGGAATGCCGAAGAGCGCGGCAAACAGACCGAGCGCGAGATTGCCCCACTTGACGCGCGCGCGCAAGTACTCGAACGTGAAATGCGCGCACAAAAAGACCGCGAAGATCGCGACGAAGATGAACGTCGTCTCCATCGAAGTGTACGCGAGCGCGAGCAACGCCGCCGCCGCGATCAGCCAGATCTCTTTGCGCTCGTCGAAATATTTCCAGATCGCCAGCGCGAGCAAGACGACGAACAGTTCGACGTAAATGTCGTGCCGATTAAAGCGCGAATAGTACAACAGGGCGGGCGAAATCAATAACATCGCCGCCGTGGCGACCCAGCCGCGCTTACCCAGCCACTGGCGGAAAAAGTACGGCAGTGCAACCAGGATGATGCCGAAGAGCGCGTTCGGCAGACGCGCGGTTGTGTCGTTATCGCCGAAGAGGAAATACGTAAACGCGGTCAAGTGATACAGGAACGGACCGTGATAGATCGGATTGTGCTGATAGCCGCGACCCGTGTACAAGTTCCACGACCAATCGGTGTGAATCGCTTCGTCGTGATTCCACGCGCGGTACGATAAATCCCACAACCGCGTCAAGATCGAAAGCGCGATCAACGCGATGAGCAACGCGCGCGTCCAATCTATTTTCATCACGGCAAAAAGCGGGGTGGCGAGAAAATGTTTTTGTTCGTCTTCCATTGTCGTTTGACCTATTGAAGAATTGCAAATTAGGAATTGCGAATTGCGCGATCACATTTCGCGTTTCATTCCGGTTGCCGCATCCACAAAGTCACACTCGACGCATCGAGCGCGCCGGCGTCGCGGAAGAGCAGCCAGCGTAGCCAGCCCGCCGACGCGCCGGTCACGCGCCGCGTTTCCAGCGTGTAGGTTTGTCCCATCCAATCGGCGGCGGGCGCGGACGCGCGTCCGGTCGCCAAGAACACTTGCGCGCCCTGCGTCACCGCCGGACGCGCGACGAAACGCGCGTTGCGAAAATCGCGCAAGGTCCACGCGACGATGGGACTCGCCGAATCGGCGACGACGTTCAACGCGGACGAGTCATTCGCGCGCCAGCGCGAAATATCGCGCAGATCGCTTTCCAGATCGCGCACATTGGCGGACGCCGCGCGCGCCACCAGATACTCGCGCGCGTTCAGCGCGGCGGCGTAATTCAGCGTCGCCGTCTGGCGGAACGTCCACAGCGCGAACAGCGTCAGCACGAGCGCCAGCGCGATCGTCGGCGCGCGTCGCCAGCCGACGGTGGCGACGATCAAGAACGCAACCGCCGCGAGCGCGATCACGATCAGCGCGAACACGATTTGCAGATCGAGCGCCGGATTCGCGAGGCGTTCCCAGCCGAACACGCGCGCCAGCACCGCCGTCACCGCGAGCGTGCCGCGCGTCGCCAGTTCGACGACGACCAGATACAAGAACGCGCCGATGACGCACGCAAAAACATAAACCGGGATTTCTTGCGCGAGCAAAAACTCGGCGTCCGTTTCGCGCGCGGCGCGCTCCAGCCACGCGCCGATGTACCAACCGGCGAGCAGCGTCAACGGCACGACGAGGACGACGACGCGCGCCGGCGTTTTGTCCGCGCCCAGCGAATACGCGATGAACGCGACCACGATCCAAAACGTCAGCGCGTTGAAAAACACCCGCGCGCGTTCGTTCAGGACGACGATGCCCAACTGGATCAACGCGACGAGACCCAGCCCCAGCGCGATCGGATCGTAGACGAGGAGCACGCGCAGGGGATCGTAAAAAATCGCGCTCGGCGTTAGTCCGGCGAGCCACGCGCCAAACAACTCGAACGCCGCGCCGATCCCCTCGCGGCGCAAGGTGAACGTAGTGGCAACGCCAAGAAAGACAACGCTGAATAAAAAGATCGCTGATTGCTGACCGCTGACCGCTGACCGCTGACCGCTCGATCCGAAAACGGAACTGGGGAAAAAACGCGAGAGGAGGAGGAAGAGCGCGAACGCGAGCGCAATCGTCCAGACTTCGCGCGCAGAGACAAACGCCAGCGCGACAAAGATCGCGGCAAGATTCACATCGCGCGTCGCGCGATCCACCAGGTAGCGCCAGCCGAACGCGAACGCGGCGAGCGCGCACGTCACCGCGATCAGCGCGCCGTCGAGCGTGCGCGAGAAGAAAACGAGCGACGGCGAAAAGACGAAGAGCGCGCTCGTCACCAACGCGCCGACGCGTCCCAGTTCGCGGCGCAAGAGCGCGGGCAGCAGAATCAACGCGCTGCCGAACAGCGCAGGGAGCAATCGCGCCAGCGTGTCGTTCGCGCCGAAGAGCGCGAACAATATCGCGTTGCCGGTGAACAACAAGGGACTGCCGATGAACGCGTCCGGTTTGCCCTGCACAAAATTCCACGCTGCCAACGCCTGACGCGCTTCATCGGCTGCAAGCGGCGCGTCGCCCAACACGAGCAGGCGCGCGAACAAGCCGCACAGCGCGAGCGCGCCGTACAATGCGACTTCGATGGTCACGCGCGGAAACGCGCTGGCGCGCGCTTTGATTTTATCGTCCGTAAATTCTAACATCGCCATATTCAAACACCAGCGTCATCACTCGGCTGAATTTTTCGATCTGGGTCTTGGTCAGACCGTACAGATTTTTCTCTTCCCGACCGACGACGACGAATTTTATAGCATACTTGTCGAGCAAAGTCAAAGTTTCTTTCGGATCGATCGTTTGGTAGATTTGGTGTACGTCCGCCGCGCGATCGACTCCCGCCGCGTCGTCTTTGAAAAACTTGGAACCGCCGCGCCACTGCGATTCGTGCCCCGCCCACCCCAACACCGTCGGCAAGCCGGTCGCCATTGAGATGCGATTGCCGTACGAGTACTCGCCGCCGGGCGATTCGAGCGTGACCGCGCCGCGCGGCGCGTTCGCGCGCAGCCACTCGATTGCCGCGTAATCGCCGGGATTGCTCTCGCGAATCCACGCGATTCCGTCGAGCGTCGGCGGCTTGGCAAAATCGTCTGCGCGATTCGGGATCGCCAGCGCGGGATAGATCAGACTCGCGCCGAACAACGCCGCGAACGCGCTGAACCACGCGATGCGCGCGACGACCTCTCCCCCAACTCCTCTCCTGCGAGGAGAGGGGCGCGCGCGCGCGATGTAAAACACCGCGTACGCCGATGCAATCGAGAGCAATGTCCAAGATTGGAAATAGAACTTGAAGACGGTGTTCATCCGCGTCCCGAATTGATCGCGCAGATAAACGAACTCGACGCCGAACGTGAGCAGCCAGCCGGTGAACGCGAGGAGCAGCGCGAAGAACGTGCTCGCGTCTGCGAGATGCTCGCGCGCAAGCACGAGCGTCACCACGAGCAAAATCGTCAGCACGATAAAGAGCCAGGGATCGGAAACGAGCGGACCGAAGAAAGCCAGCAGAACGCTCGCGAGAAAATTATCTCCGGCGGCAGGGAACACCGCGCGCGCCTGCTCGCGCAAATGCGGACTCGCCGCGACGATGACGAGCGCGAGTGCCATCACCAGCACCGGAAACGCGAGCAGCGCGGTGAGCGGCGTCAGCGCGTGGTTGAGTCGTTCGCGCGCAGAAACGCCGCGGCGCTCGAACAGCAAGCGCGCGAGAAACGCGCCGAGAATGAACACGAACAAGCCGAACATTACGAGGTACTGATGCAAGCGCGTTTTGACGAAGAGCGTCGGCAGAATGCCACCTGCCTGCGATTGAAAGCCGAGATAGAATGGCAGGTACAACAGCACGCTCAGCGCGCCGAGCGCGACGACGAAGAACGCGAGATCGCGCGTTGCGTCGCGATTCCATTCACCGTTCGCGCGATAGCGCGCCACCGCAAACGCGGCGACGAGAATAAAACCGTAGGGGAGAATGTCCCAGGAGTTGAGGAAGAACAAGCCGCCCAAAAGTAAAGGCAAAAGGAAAAAGTCAAAAGGCAAAAGTGGAAATTCGAAATTCCAAATCCCTAGTCCCAATTTCCAATTGCGAATTGTGAATTGCGAATTGCGAAGCAGATTGAGCGCGACCGCGAGTGCGAGCAGCGCGAACGGGAGCGCAAGCACGTGCGGATGCAAATCGCCGAGCAGGAAACTGAATTGCGGAAATTCGTCAATCACCTCCTGCGTCTGCCCCAACACAACGTCGTGAATGACGCGCGACGCGCGCCACCACCACCAGTTATCCGTCGGGGCGAACGTGCCGGTCACCGGCGCGCCCGCCAATCCTTTGATGTCGAGCCACTTCCAGAATTCGGGCGCGCCCAATCCTTTCGCGCGCAGCACTTCGAACAATCCTTCCAGATTGCCGATGAGAACGAGGAAGATGGGCGCGAACAAGGCAAAGAAAAGTGATTGCGAATTGCGAATTGCAAATTGCGAATTGCGAATTAAGTTGTATGCCAACCCAAACGCGCCCGTCGCACTCAGCGCGAACAAAAGCGCGATCATCAGGTTGAACGCGACACTCGACGGGACGCTGCTGAGCATCGTCAGTATCGCCGCGATGATATAGCCGAAATAATAGTAACTGATCGCGTAACCCGACAGCCAGGGATCGAGCGGCGGAAAGCGTTCGCTCTGCAACACGCCGTTGAGGAACGCAAACTCCATCGGCTTTTCGGTCGCTTGGATTTCGGGCATATACGCGCGCACGAGCGCCCACGCGCAGAACGCGAGCGTGAAGACGAGTTCGGTGGTGAGGACGAGCGTCGCGTTGGCGCGCAGCCACTCGGCAAGCGACCGCTGACCGCTGACCGCTGACGGCTGTTTATCATCCGTCGCCGGTCGTCCGTCGTCTGTTGTCTGTCGTCCGTCGTCTGTCGTCTGTCGTCTGTTGTCTGTTGTCTGTTGTCTTCCCGCAAACCACCACGCCAGCATCGCGACACCTATCGCCACCAGCGCGATCGCGCCGCGCGTGTTGGTGAGAAAGCCCAGCGTCGTCAAGAGCCAGAACGGATACGCGATCAACAACAAGCCGAGCGGTTTGATGAACGCGTAGCCGCGATCTGGCACGTTGCGAAAAAAGTGAAACGCAACGGGCAAGACCGCGATGCCGATCAATTCGATTATAAGCCACCATGACAGAACTTGAAACATCAAGAAAACACCATGTTAGAGAAATATGGTAACTGCTCAGCCCATTGTCATGCTGAGCAAAGCGAAGCATCTCGCTAATCGCGAATTGCGAGACGCAAAGCGTTCGTCGCAAAAACCGCTCCTCAGAATGACAGCCTGAGCAGTTACGAAATATGCCAATTCAGTCTCGAGTTGCTATCGGAGTTGGAACGGGTTTGGGTTGTGGCAAATTCGTCAAGTGAGTTACAAGCGTCGGCGCGAAGGGCACGAGGTTCAGCGGCGCGGCAGTCGTTCGCGTCGGCGTGGTCAAGTGGGTGGGCGACATCGTCAGGGTCAGCGAACTCGATCCGGGAATCGCACCAGGGAAAAAACTCGTTTGGGCGATCAACAACGCGCCAACAACAATCAACACCAGCATCGCCGCGAATCCGAACGTTCGTACCGGTCGCGCGATTACGCGTTGGAAAATGTGCGGCGGTTGAATCGCGCGCGCGGCTTCGTTCAAGAATCTGCGCCGACCATCTGCCAAGCGCGGTTGGGGTGTCGGCGCGAGGATGTGCAGCTCGCGCGCGACGGCGATCAGGTTTGCCACTTCGGGTGCAGCCGCTAGATCGGACGACGCGCTACCAGCAAGCGCGTCATCCAAGCGCGTTTCAAAATCGCAGGACATTATCTTCCTCGTACCACTTGTCACAGAGGACACAGGGGACACAGAGGAATGTCATTCTGAGCGAAGCGAAGAATCTCTCTGTGCTCTCTGTGGCTAATCATTCGAAACTTCCCCAGAAAGCAAATCGCGCATAGTCGCCAAGCCGCGATGTTGCATCACCTTGACCGCGCCAACCGACTTGTCCAACACACGCGCGATCTCTTCGTTCGAAAACCCTTCGAGAAATTTGAGGACGATGACCTGCTGCTGCTCCACCGTCAAGCGCGCAAGCGCGCGGCGCAAACGCGCGCGGCGCATTTCCTCTGCGACCAGGTTTGCCGGATCGGATTGCTCCGCCGCAAGATTTTCATCGAGCAATTGCGTCGCGCGATGGCAACGCAGATAATCCACAATCAGATTGTGCGCCATCCGAAACAGAAACGCGGCGAGATTGTCCGGCGCGACGCGCGCGCGCAGAAAGCGAACGAAAACTTCGCTCGTCAAATCTTCCGCGACGGCTCGGTTGCCCAAGCGATGGTAAATGTAGCGGAAGATTCGCGGCGCGTGGGTGTCGTACATCTCACCAAGTTCTCGACGCGCATCTGCCACGCTGTCCTCTGATTGTAATGACGAAAAAGAGCGGGAAAAGTTACGATCGGTTTGTCATTCTGAGCGAAGCGAAGAATCTCTCAAGCAACTTGCGAGCCGCTTCGCTCCGCTCAGCGTGACAATCCGAGTTTACTCCGTCAACTCCACCGCGTCGCCGCGCGGAAAACGCATCATCGTCGGACCGCGCGTGTTGCTCGTGCGCGCGCTCATCGGCGAGCCGGTTGGCACGGCGGTTACGACCGGCGCGGGCGCAATCGGCACTTTGCCGAACGCGTCGAGATTCGTAATCATCGTCCCGACGACGGTCGAATCGCGCGATTTTTGGAACGCCTCGTCCACGCTGATCGCGCACTCCCAGCGATTGTTTTGAAATTGAGTGATCGATCCGCCGACCCAGTACGGGTACTTGCACGGCGTATTCGTCTTCGGCTCGATCGTCGCGATGTTGTTGACGAGCAAGTTATTGAGCGAAAATGTGATCTCGAAACAATTCGCGCTCGCGCCCGCGCAATAATTCGCGATAAAGCGATTGTCGTTGCTTGCCAGCCCGCGCTCGCCGCTCATATAAAAACAGTTGCCGCTCAACTCGCATTTGTTGCTGATGACCTGGTTGCCCGCACAACCGATACAGACCCAGCCCGCCGTCTCGCAACCCGACGCGTACTTTTGTCCGTCGGGCGTCGTGCACGCGTGATTGTTGCGATGCAATTGATTGTTGACGAAATGCGTGCCCACACTACCGACGTTGAACGAACCCCAGCCGTTCAGATCGTTCAACTCGTTATCGAGAATAAAATTGTTGCGCCCGTCCACTGTCGCGACGCCAATCGTGCCGCCGCGCACCGTCACCCCACGCACCGTCGAGTTCGTCGCCTTTAGCAAAATGCCGCCGCCGTACCGCGTGCTCCCGCGCAGCGTCACGATTCCTTTTTGCGTTTGGAATTGACATTCGTCATACAAACATAACCACGCGCCCACATCCTGCGGATCCGCGCGCGCGGCGATCACCAAACCGTCAATCCAAATGTTCGATCCTTCGGCGGTCACTGCAAACTGACGACCGTTGCTCGTCACAATCGAAGTCCGCAACTCATCGCCAAACAGCGCGATGTTGTTGCCCGCGATTTTCAACGGCGGATACGTTTCGCCGTGACACAACTTTGTACTTTGCGAAATCACCGGCGGAATCTGATTCGGCTTGGTGCACCCTTCGGGCTTGGGCGGAATCGGCAAGCGCAGCGGATCCAAACCCAGGTTGCGCGGCAAGTCCACGACGAGAATACTGCGCCCGCCTTCCGCGACGACGTTCGTCGGCGATTGCAAATACGCGAACCCGAGTTGCGCGACCGTCGTGATTCCTTCGCCTTGCACGTCGAGCTGGAACTTGATCGCAAAGTTGTTGCGATTTTCGATGATGACGCGATACGTGCCGCCCTCGCGCGGACTGCCCTGCCAAAACAATTCGTAATCGCGGCTGGACGAGCCGCGTCCAACCGGCTGCGGTTGCTCACCGCGCTGCAACTGCGCGACCTGACCTGGGTTGTAAACCGACATCGTCACATTCGTCGCGCCCGGCGATTTAAAGCCGACGCGCACCGTGCCGCTGCCGTTAAAATCAAAACGATATTCGACGCGCGCGCCGCCGGGCAACGATGCTTGCGCGCCTTGCGCGTGCGCTAATGATGCAAAGAACAAGAACGCGATTACGCCCAGTGTCATTGCGAGCGTTTTCCGCGAAGCAATCTCCAAGCCGCGATTTGGGGATTGCTGCGTCGGCACAAACCGCCTCCTCGCAATGACACACGAAACTATTTCTCTCCTCATCTCCCCTGCCACCAGTCCTTGCGCGAACGCGGATCCATAAACGAACCCGCATCGCGAATTGCTACGCCGATCTCCGGCGTGATCGCGCGCCCGATTCCTTGTCCTGCAAAGAGCGCGGGCAAGCGCGCGCGTCCTGCCGCGTTCATCGAATTGTAGAGCGCGAGCAAATTCGGCTCGACGCAAATATTTTCGATGTGAATCGTGTACCCCAAGACGACATCGTCTTCACGCGTATATTTCAACGTGATGCGATTCGGCGTTGCATACAACACCATCACTTCGTATCCACTCGGACGCAAGCCGATGTCACCGCCAGACGTTGGCACGCGAATAATTTCCGTCGGCGTGACAACCATTCCCGCCAACGTCACGGGCCAATCGCTAATCAACGCGCCGCGCCGATTGTTGCTCCAATCCCAGTCATACACTTGATACACTGCGCTAAACGACGGCGTGCGATTGTCGCCGAACAAGGTGTACAACTGCGGCGCGTTCGGATCGCTGGGTCCACCGTAATCCACCAAGCCAAGTGTGCCGGTCGTGCTGACGTACCCGCGCATCGCCAAATTGAGATCGGGATGAATTTCGGCGGGCGGATTCGTCGGCGCGGAAATAATCGCGACCGTGTTGTACACTTCACCCGAAATTGGCGCGCACGCAGACGATCGCGCGATCATCGGCAAGTACGTCCAATGCGTGATGATCTCCGCCGCGCGCAAGCCCGATCGCTCGCCCCCAGCGCGCGCCGCGTGATCCACGCGCGGCGATTCGGTGGGCGCGGCGTCAGCGTACCCCACTGCGACACCGAGAAAAAGAAATATCTGCGCGGCGAAAAGTAACGCGGTCAGACCTGGAAGGTTTCTAAAACCTTCCAGGTCTTGGTTACTCGCCGACCTTGTAAATCTTGACTCGTTCATTCTCGTATACTAGTTCCAGTTGGCGCGCGCGCGCCATCATATCGAACTTGGCAAGCCCGACCTGATCGTAAAACGCGCGCTCGAGATCGCCGATGTACACGTACTGCACGCGGAACCGCTTGAGCAGCGCGAGCGCGTCCACCGAACTGCGCGAGTTGTACATCTGCCGCACCGCGTCGATCCGGCGATCGATGATCGCGCCGTCCACAATCGAACGTTGTTGCTTTTGATGCCAGTCCCAGCCGATCACGGTAGGCAAGCCCGTGAAAACCGAAACGCGCGATGCCCAATGGTACAGCGGCGCGTTCCCTTCCAAAATCACCGGCGATCCGGCGACGTGCGCGCGCAACCACTCGATCGCTTGACGATCAAACTCCAGCACTTGATCGTAATTGCGATCCGGATAGATCGCCGTCCGCATAAAATCCATTCCGTTCAAACCCGCCGGTGAACCCATCACGAAGCGATCATTCACTTTGGCGCGCGTCGCGGTGATCGGATACAACAAGCCGAGGAAGATGAGGAACGCGAAAATCGTCCACCACACCGGATTGAAGATTTTCGATTTTCGATTTTCGATTTGCTCACTCGGGCTGACCGCTGACCGCTGACCGCTGACCACTGCGGCGGCGAGCGCGAAAAACACCCAGACCTGCAAATAAAATTTGAACACCGTGTTCATCCGCCCGATGTCGCCTTTGTACGTAATCACCTCGACCATCAGCGTCATCGCGAGTCCCGCCGCGATCAACAGCGCGATGAACCGCGCGCGCGCATCCAGGTCGGGGCGCACGAGCAGAACCGTTGCGAGCGCGAGCAAGGGAAACGCGATCGCGAACGCCATCAGGTTCGTCAGGATGAACACGGTCTCAACGACGATGAACGCGACGACGAGTAGCGGGAACACGTCCGCGAAAATCTTGCGGCGCTCCGCCGTATCCAACACGCGCGCGATCAGCCAGGTCACAATCGCAAACAAAAAGATGCCGTGCACAACCAGATACTCACCGAATCCCGTGCGCGCGCCTTTCCACAATTCGATGCTGAAATACGCGCTGGCGAATGATTTGACGAACGGATAATACAACAGCGTACTCAGGACGACGATCGCGCCAAAGCGCCACGCCACCGCGACGATGCCCGCCCAGTCAATCGTGCGCCGCCGCGCGTACTCGCCAATCGCCAGCGCGCCGCCGATCAGCAACAGGTACGTCGGAAAATCGGCAAAGTTGATCGCGCGCAGCGCGCCGAACACGAGCGACAGCGCGAGCGCTTGGATCAGGTCGCTCGGCGCAATCGGAACGCGCGCCAGACGCGGCAAACGCGCGTCATCATCGCGTTCGCGCGCGATGAAATTGACGCAAAAGCCGATCACGACGAGCGTGAACGGCAACGCCATCAGATGCGCGTGCAAATCGGCGTAGAGAAAAGTGAAGAACGGAAACTCGTTGATCGTTTCGGGAATGATGCGCGACGCGTTCCAATACCACTGTCCAATCGGAACGTCGAGCGATTGCCGCTCGATCAGCACGCGCGCGATGCCGACGATTTGCCCTAGATTGCCGATGACCGCGACGAAAATCGCGCCAAGAAAGGCAGGGAGCAAATGTTGAGAGTTCAAAGTCCGAGGTTCAAGGTTAGATGGCGCGAACGCAAACTTTGAACTTTGAACTTTGAACTTTGAACTTAAATTCAACACCACACTAAACGCGCCCATCGCCGTCAACGCGAAATACAGCGGCAGCGCGAGATTGTAAGCGACTTCGGGAACGATGCCGGAGAATTTGATCAATGTCGCGTTGATCACCTGACCGAAATAGTAATAATTGAGATAGCCGCCCGCGAACCAAGGATCGTACGGCGGAAACCAGGTGGACTTGATCACCGCGTTGAGATGCGCGAAATCCATCGGCTTTTCGCCGCCGAACCACTGATGCCACAAATCCGGATTGCCGTAGCGAATCAGCAAGAACGCGCCGAAGAAAATCAGGAACGCGATTTCTTCGATCAAAACGATTTTCCACTGCGCGCGCAAGAACGCGATCAGATCGCGTTTGCGCCACCACGCCGCCAGCGCGCCGAGCAACGCGATGAGCGCGATCACCAGCGCGATGCTCGCGCGCGTGAACGGCAAAACGTGATAACTTGCCAGCGTCCACGCGCCCCACGTCGGCAGCAAAATGCCGATCGCTTTGGCAAAAATGTACCCGCGATCTGCGAGCGCGCGGAACGCGACGAACGCAATCGGAAACGCGAGCCAACCCAGGATCGTGATCAGCGCGAGCCAAACGAGCACCGGCGCGCGATTCGCAAAATCGTCGGGGTTGAACATCTGCGTCCAGGTGCCGCCGCGCGTGTGCGCGTCGCGATCCGCCGGAGTCAGCAAGAGCGCGGTCGGTGAAGTGGTGGCTTCGCGGGGCCAAAAGCGGTACACCTCATTCAGATCAATCGCGTTGAAAAGTTGCTCGACGTTTTCGCGCGAATAGCGCGACGATTTTTTGAAGATCAACACCCTGGGATGATCGTACACCGTGAATGCTTCTTCCGCATCGTCGTCGTTGATCTCGATCCCAAACAATTGCGGGCGCGACGTAAACTGCGCGACCTGGTCAAAGCCCAGCGTGCCATCGAACAACCACGCGTAATATTTCGTCGTCATCGGATAACGCATCGGCAAGCGCGGAATCGAGCCGGACAAACGATTGGACGAGAGGATGATGTAATCGGCTTCGTCAATCCACTCGATCGCTTGCGCGCGTTTTTCGGGTGTGTCCTCGTCGTACCAGTGCATCTGCCCACCATTGGACGAGGGCAAGCCGCGATACATTCCGCTAAATGGATCGCGCCCGTCAAGCCGCAACGGCAGCGGATCGTCCCAATGCTCGTTCGCCAAGATCGAACCGCGCGGCACGTTCTGGAACATCCAGCGCGACGCGACGACGCGCGACACGGGGCGCGTGTAAATCGTCGCGAACGCAGTTGCCCAAAACAAGGTGTAGCCGATGACGACGAGCGCGATGATCGCGACCACAACGCGACCGCTGACCGCTGACCGCTGACCGCTGTCTGCGGTCGTCGGTCGTCGGTCATTCGTCGCGCGATCCCACAACGCGACGAGAAACCAGCCCGCGAGCAACGCGAGGAACGGATAAATCTGCAAAAAGTAGCGGAGCGTTTTGACCCACTGCTGTCCGGTGTACGCAAACGTAACGCCGACCCAGGTGACGATCAAAAGATGTTGCCACTCGCGGTAGCGAATCAAACGATACAGCGCGAACGCACACCCAGCCCACGCCGCGAGTCCCAGCGGCAAACCGAGTCCCCACAACACCATATTTTCAAACGGAAAAATGTACGCCGGACGATTTGTCCACTGATGACCCGGCGGATAATCTTGCCGCCCCGCGACGAGTTCGCCGATGTACGTCATATTGTCGGCGAACTTGGGGTTGACGCCGCCCGCAAATGACAGCGCGACATCGAACATCATATTCACGATGCCGCGATTCGTTTCGAGTTTGGGCAACGCGGGCGAAACGAAATGCGGACCATTCGCCGCGTACGGCTGAAAAATGCGAAAGACGATCAGCGCGATGATCGCCGCGCCTGCCAGTCCGATGAACGCGCGCATGAGTGTGCGAAACAACGCGTCTTCGAATGCGACCGCTGACCGCTGACCGCTGACCGCTGAATCTCGCTCCTCGCCCCTCGCGCTTTTCCACGCGCGCAACGCGCCTGCCGCGATCAGCACGACCGCGAACGGCGCGATGTTGATCCGTCCCGCCAGCGCGAGTCCGAACGCCGCGCCCGCGTACACAAACGCGCGCCAATGTTTCCCCTCGGCGATGTCGAGCGCGCACCAGAACGCGAGCAGAATCGGCACGTTCGTGAACGTGTCCACCGTGAAAAAGTGCGACTGTTGAATGTCTAGCACTGACGCGGCAAGGAAGAGCGCGCCCAGCAGCGCGACGCGCACGCCGTACATCCGGCGCCCGATGAAAAAGATCAACAGCACCGTCGCCAAATCGAACAGCGCGGAAAGGACGCGACCGACGAGATAAATTTCGCCGTACCCCGTCTGACCCAACGCTTCGCCAATCAAGCGCGTGAGAAAAATCGGGAACGTGCCGTAGACGAACAAGCCAAAGTTGTGATTGTACGGATTGAGCGGCGAACACGCGGTATCGAAATAGCCGCCCCATTTGGCGCAACCCTGCGGTGGCGGACTCATCGGCTTGTCCAAGCCAGGAATGGCAAGCGCGGACGAGACCATCGTCAAAAAACGTTCGTCAGGATGCAAGTGTTGATCTTCATCCCAATCCAGACCACTCAACCGCACCACCGCGCCGAACAGCAAAATCAGCGCGAGCGCGAGCGGCGCGAGACGCGACCAGGCGCGCGCGCTATTCGATGCCAGTTGATTGCCGGTGTTTCCTAATTCGTCATTCGCAATTTGCAATTCGCGGTTCCTAATTTGAAATTACTTTGACTCTAAAAACTCACCCGGCGCGATCGTGCCCGGCACAAAGAACACAATGAAATCGTGTCCAGGCGTGCGCGCGTGAAATGTTCTCTGCTGTCCGTTGGGAAAAATTTCGCGCAGGCGCGTCAAATTCGTTTGATCGCCCGGATTGAGAATATACAACTTGTTGGTCGGCGCGTTGATCTGCGCGCGCGCCGCGTCCGCGTCCGGTAACGTGTTCTCCCAACCCGGTTGACCCAGGTTGATCCCGACATTGCGCGTGTCAATCCAATGCGGATACAGCAAAAGCCACGCGTGCTCCACATCGCCCACGCTGTCCGCAAAACCGCGAATCACCGCCGCGACTTCGGACGAGTTCCACGACGCGCGCCGATAGTTCGCGTCGAATTCCCAAAAATAGCGCAGATAATTCGCGCGCGCGATCAACGCGAACAGCACAATCAAAACGGCGACAACCGCAAACCTGCCCCAGCGAAATCGCGCGAGCGATTCGCGCCACGATCGCATCAACCACGCCAGCGGCAACGCGACGACGATGAAGACGAACGGAATCGCGCCGCCCGCGCGCACGACACTAGGGTTTTCATTTGGAAACGCGAGACTGAGCGCGGAAGGCAACAGCATCAGCGCGATGCCCAGCAAGACGAACGCGTACGCGCTTTCGCGGTAGCGCGCCAAGCGATACAACGCGTACGCGACGCCCAACACGAACAAACCGCCCGAAACATAATCGAGCGCGGGATCGTTGGGCAGCGCGTTGGGCCACGCCGCGTCGCTCGTCCAGTTAAACATCAATGCCGCGTTGACCGCATTGCGCGCGAACACTTCAATCGGGTTGCCTGGAATTGCATTGCCATCGCCGACCAAACGCGTCGCCGCGCGATACCACACCATTTCCGGCTTTTCGGTCATATAGCGCGCCAGCGGCATCACCACAAAGAGCGCGAGCGTGAACATCAACGCGCTGTTGACGATCAGCGTCTTGGTTTGTTGCCACGACATTCGCCGCGTCCACCACCACACAATCACAAACGCGACGACGAGAATCGGCGCGAGCCGAAACGCATTGTAGCCGAGCAAGCCGATGCCAAGAAATAATCCTGTCATCAGAAAATCATTGCGGCGACCGTACTTGAGCGCGCGAAACAAAAAGAACATCGTCGGCGCGATGAAGACGGGCGTGAACGGAAAGCGCAAGCCCATCCGCGCGATGGTCAGGGGCCACTTGCTGAGCGCGATCAAAAGCGCGGCGAAGAGCGCGACGTCGTCGTCGAACAATTCGCGCGCGAGGAGAAACGTGAACGGGATGACCAGCACGCCCATCAGCGCGGTGATCAACTTGAGCGCCATATGATCGATCGGATGCTGGGTCAGGTGGACGAACGCGGCGGTCAAATAGAACTGCAGCGGCTCGCGTCCCGTGTTGCGCTCGAAGAAAATCGGCGCCAGTCCGCCGTTGACGATGTCATTCACGTCGAGCAATTTTTCCGCGTGATCGCTCGTCATCTCGGCAGGCGTCGCGTCGAGCTCGCGATAATACGTCAGAACGCCGATCCCCATCACGCCGATCAGCGCGAGGAGGTGCGGCGAGACGCGCGCGCCGTTCGCCCAGATTCCGCGCGCCGACGCCACGCGCGCGGCGAGCCGCGCGCGCCATTCGTCCCACGATTTTTCGGGCGTCCAAAACGCGTAGAGAAACGCGACGATACTCAAACCCCACGCGAGGACATTGTCCGCGTTGAACTCGTTGCCGCTGGAGAACAAAAACGTAAGCGCGGCAAGCGCGAACGCGCTGACGACGAACGGGCGCGCCGCTGGGCGCGGTTTTTCCGCGTCGCGCGCCGTGTCCGCCAGACGCGTGCCAAGCGCAAGCGGATTTGCGATCAACGCAAATAGCCAAATGCAAAGCGCGGCGGCAAACAAAATCAGCGCGGCGTGATCGGAATTACGATGAACGTGCAGATTTTGCGCGACGGCTGCGAACACCATCGCGGCGAGCGCGAGCGTGGGTTGAACAATCGAACGGAGAACGATCACTTTTTCTCACACAGGAAGAAAAGATACGCGCCTTCGCGCGTGGGCGGCTCGTCGTAGTACTGCCGCCACAACGCTTCGATCAGCACGAAATTGGCGCGGTGCGGCGCGACGATCCAGCGCCCGAACAGCTTTTTGTACAGCAATGTCGGCGCTGAATAGTAATGCGCCAGATCGAACAGGTGCGACGCCGCGCGCGAAAAATACGCGTGCCACTCGCGCGTCGCGAAACCGAAACGCGCGAGCCGCGCGATCCAAGTTTCGGGCGCGTCGGTGCGATAGTGGCGCGAGATGCGGTTGAAATAATTTTCGTACGCGCGCGAAAATCGTTTCAAACCGAGCGCGCGAAAAACATCGGCAAAGAAAAGAAATTCCGCAAAGTGATGCGACGGCGTTGTGAAAACGAACAGACCGCCGGGTTTCAAAACGCGTTGCGTCTCGCGCAACGTCGCGTCAATATCCGGAATATGCTCGACGACCGAGTTGCTCAACACCGTCGCAAACGTTTCATCCGCGAACGGCATCGCGTTGCTATCCGCCACGCGCAATTCGCGATGCATCCCGCGCCGCGCGGCTTCGGCAATCGCCTGCGGCGATGGATCGATCCCGGCATCGAGCGGCGCGGTGAACGTCGCTTGCGCGAAATGTCCGTCGCCGCAACCGAGATCGAGAATCGGGCGCGGCAGATCGAGCGCGGCGATCTTGCGCGCTTCGATCGCGCGCAGCAACGCGCGGAAGGACGGAATCGCGACGAGATGTTCGACGAGGTAATCGCGCGGCATCGTCAATCAATATCTTGGAAAATTTCGGCGACCGCGACTTGGAAACCATCGAGCGCGCGCGAGAGGGCTGTTTCGCCCAAGCCCCATTTGCCCAGCAAGGCATAGTCGCCTTTTTCAAAAACGAAAACTTCAACCGTTTTGGCGCGATAATCTACAATCCAATATTCTGGCACACCCGCCGCGCGATACACCTGGAATTTTTCTTTGCGATCATAAATCCAATTGCTCGGCGAGAGAATTTCGACCACCAAATCGGGCACACCCTCGATGTATTTTTCCGCAATGATAGATTTGCGCGCAGCCGAAACAAAAACGATGTCGGGTTCGAGCGGCACAGGTTGAGCAGGCAAACGAACCCCGACAGGCGACGATATAACTCTCCCCAATCGCCGCGCCTTCACGAAACTGGTCATCGCAAACAACAAACCGTCAAGCGAATACTGATGTGCGATCGCAGGTGGTGGCGTCATAAACAATTCTCCGTCAATCACTTCATAGCGCGTGCCGTCGTCGGGCAAGCGCGCCCAATCGTCGTACGTCCACTGCCCTTGTTCGGGATAATGATATTCGATTGGCGGCGCGCTCGGCGCGGCAACGCGCGTTTCGGCGACGCGCCGCGCGCGCGGCTTGGCGCGATACGCCGACCGCGTCTCGCGCGCTTTGCGTGGCTTGGTCATCCTGCCCTCCTCAACGACTCGAACAACGCTTCGTACGATTCCACCGTGCGCTTCAATGAAAACATCGCTTCGATTTCCGCGCGCGGACGCAGGTACGCCGCGCGATTTTGCAGCACGCGCACGATGCCGTCGGCGAGCGCGCGCGCGTCTTGGATCGGCACGATCTCGCCCATCTTGGTCACGCGCGCGGGTTCGCGCACGCCGGGCAAATTCGACGCGACGACGGGGCAACCGCTCAACATCGCTTCGATCTGCACCAGCCCGAACGATTCCGTCGAGTTGATGCTCGGCACCGTCAACACATCGCACGCGCCGAAAAAATTGCCCATCTCTTTGTTCGGCACGGGCCCCAAAAATTCCAGATACGCGCGATACTGTTCGATCAGCGGTTGCAAACGCGTCCACACATTTTCGCCGATCACGTTTTGATATTCGCCCGCGAACAAATATTTGACGTTCGGGATTTTTTCGCGCACGAACGGCAGCGCGTTGATCAGATAGCCGACGCCCTTTTCTTCCGCAAAGCGCGCGGCAAAACCGACAACGGTATGACCGTTGGCGCGATATTTTTGTTTCAGCGCGGCGACTGCGTTCGGATCAGGCGCGGGCATAATTACCGGCGGATAAATGACGACGATCTTATTTTTGAATTGCGAGAGTAACGGCGAGTTGCGCGCGTAATCGTCCGTGTACGCCACCACGCGATCGGCGCAGCGTCCCGCGAGCCAATTCGACGCAAAGACCGCACGATCGATCGCGCGATTCAAGAGACCGGGTGGCAATTGCAAATCGCAGTGGTAGGTCAGCACGACGGGTTTGCGCGCGAGCACGCGCCCGATCAGCGCAAGCGGTCCGCCTTCGGCTTGCGGCAGATGGACGCTGATGACATCGTGCGCGCGCATCAACGCCCCCGCGCGCGACAAAAAGCCCGGCATAATGCTCCCCTTGCTGAACCGAAACGCGACGGGATGCCGCATCACCGTCACGCCTTCGATCTCTTCGCGGTACGGCAAATCCTTGAGGTAATGCGAAGTGAGGACGGTGACGCGATGTCCGCGCGCGGCGAGGGCTTGCGCGAGTCGTTCGACGTAGATCGTGAGTCCGCTGATGTGGGGACGATAATAAGTAAGCGCGATCAGAATCTTCATTTACGAATTAGCCAATTGATCCAGGTTTTCGAGAAATTCTTCCGCGCCATATTCCGATGTCAACATGACCGTCTTTTTCGCCTTGCCGTGACGATGCGGGACCAAGTCGCCAAGATGCCGCCGATAATCTTTGCCGAATTTCATTTTGAGCGCAGGCAAATCTGGGTAGTTGTCAAAACCGACGATGACAGAACCCAAATCCAAAAGGTAATACGAATACAATTTCCGAGACGGCGCGACGATCTCTTTCAGCCATACATCTCTTTCGTTGTGCTTGCCGCGAAGCTGAAGGATGCCTCGGTTGGGCGTCACATCATTTTGAAGGACACGAACATCAGTCACGCGAGCATGCGCGAGCGCAATTACCTTTTCAAAATGCGCTCTAATGTTTCTGTCCATTCCTTGACCTCTTCGATGCGATACTGCCATTCCATCGCGTCTTCTTCCCATACGGGATTCTTGGTTTCGATGCGACGCAAAAACTTGGCATCCATTTGGACTCGGCGCGCAAAGGCAGGATAGGTCACGCTATATTTCTTTTCGTACTCGCGAATCTTGGCGCGCGCTTTTTCAATTCGCTCGGCGCAACGATCAATCGTGTATCGGCGCAACGCATCCGAAATCACCGTGTCTATGTCGCCAAATTTTTTCGCGACATTCAAAAGATCATTTCTCACCGCTACCGCAGACATTTTCGCGCCTCCCTTCTTCAGGCGAACAATCCCTGATTTTCCACCACCCAGCGATACAATTTTTCCACGCCATCTTGCACACTGACTTTGGGTTCCCAACCCAACTCGCGTTTCGCTTTCGACGTGTCGTAAACGCAGACGCGCTGATCGCCGGGACGCCAATCGCCGCGCGCGAACGGAATTTTTTTGCCGAGCAATTTTTCGAGCAGCGGCGCGAATTCCGTCCAGACCGAAATCGTGTTGCGCGGTCCGCCGCCGATGTTGTACACTTGCCCCGCGATGCGATCGATCCGCGCGGTTGCCGCGTCGTACGCATCGAGCAGATCGTCAATGAAGAGCATATCGCGCACTTGCTTGCCGTCGCCGCAAATCGTGATCGGCTTGACCAGCACTGCCGCGATGATAAACCACGCGAGCCAACCCTGGTCTTCGACGCCGAACTGGCGATAGCCGTAAATCGCAGACTGGCGAAAAACGACCGTCGGCAATCCGTAGATGCGGAAATAATCGCGCACGTATTGATCCGCCGCGCCCTTGCTGCAGCCGTACGGCGAATGAAAATCGAGCGGCTGCGCTTCGGAGACGCCGCCGGGCAAATCGCGATACGCATAGTGCGTCGCTTGTTCGACGACGGCGACATCGTCCATTCCGCCGTAGACCTTGTTCGTCGAAGCAAAGAGAAAAAATGGACTGCGTCCCGACATGCGCGCGGCTTCCAGCACGTTGAACGTGCCGAGCGCGTTGATCTCAAAGTCCTCGCGCGGATTCGTCACCGAAGTCGTGACGGTGACTTGCGCGGCAAAGTGATAGATCGCGTCTGCGTCGCGCGCCGCGTCGGCGATCGCGCGCGCGTCGCGAATATCCGCGCGGATCAATTCAAAGCGCGCGCCGTATTTGCCGCGCAGCCAGTCCGCGTTCTTTTCCGAACCGCGCCGCGACAAATTATCGAACGCGACGACGCGCGCGCCGCGCGCCAACAATCGATCGACCCAATTACAACCGATAAAACCGCAACCACCGGTGACGAGAATCCTAGACATTGAAATTCTTGCTCCAATCCAAAGATTTCTTACTCACAAGGCAGAAGGATGAAGGATGAAAACCGCGTCCGGTCGAAGGATTCATCCTTCATCCTTCCGCCTTCATCCTTCGGTGATCATCCTTCATCCTTCATCCTTTGCAATTTTTGATACGTCAGCCCTTCGTGCCACATCGAAAAAATTCCAAGCCCAATCAACAAAATGTAGGTAAGCGCGTGCACGACGACGGCGTAGCTAAGCGCAATAGATTTATCCCAGCCGAATACCGACGTCAACACGAACACCGTCGTCGCGTGAAAGACGCCGATGTACCCAGGCGACGATGGCACGACGACGACGAGCGATGTGACGAGCATCACCAAGAACGCGGCGGCAACCGACGCGTCCAGGTTCATCGCGCGCATCACGATCCAGTAGATCGCGCCGCCGGTGAGCCACACGAAAACTGACCACAACGCCACACCAAGAATTTCGCGCGGCGAACGCAGAATCGCAAACCCGTCAATCAGCGATTCGAGCGCGCGCCACAAGCGCGGACTTTGCAAAAACGGAATCGGCGCGATGATCCGGCGCAACAAATTCATCCCGCGCTCTTTTTGAAATGACAACACCAACAGAAACGCGACGCCGCCAATCCCCAGCGCCGCGACGCTGATCGCGCCTTGCCGCGCTTCCACCGGAATGTTCGGCACGAAGAGCGCGGTCACCGCGAGCAACAGCACGACCACCAAGCCATCGCTCAACCGCTCGACGACGACGGTGGAGAGCGCGCGCGCTTTGCCGACGTTCTCGATATCGCCGATCAAGTACGCGCGGATAATGTCGCCCAAGCGCGCCGGGAGCAAGTTGCTCAAAAAATATCCGATGTTGAGCGCGTAAAAAGTTTTGTTCCAACGCGGTCTCTGCGGATAGAACAGCAACTGCCAGCGGAAGACGCGACCGGCATAACTCACAAAAAAAACAAGCGTGGCGACGAGCATCCACAGCCATTCGATTCCGATCAACGCGTCGAGTAGTTTGTCGAATTGAATTCCCTGAAACGCAAAATACAAACAGACCGCGCTGATGACGAGTCCAATCCAAAAGCGAGCCGATTTAAGCATCACGCGCTATTTTAGCATCAAGTTGGCGGAATGGCAAACCAGAACACGAAACTCGCGAAAGGATACGAAAGCCGCGAAAAGAATTTCCTTTCGCGGCTTTCGCGCTGTTTCGCGGCTTTCGTGATCCAACCGTCCTACCACATCTCGATCCGGTAATCCGCAATCACCGCGTCCAGGCGACTGCGCTCGATGTTGTCAATCACTTTTTCGAGCAAGCCGTGCGCGTACTGCGCGTCCGCCGATACACACACGATACCGATCGTCGCGCGCTGCCACGAATCGAGCGCGTCCACTTCGGCGACCGAGACGTTGAACGATTGGCGCACGCGCGCGATCACCGACTTGACGACGTGGCGCTTGTCCTTGAGCGATTGACTCGCGGGAATATCCAGTTCGAGCGTGCAGACTCCAACAACCATAAATTATAAATGCACAAATGAGCAAATGACAAATCGAAACCAGGGTTTTGTCATTTGTCATTTTTAATTTGTCATTGCGCCACGTTCGCGCGACGGATGGCGTTCGCTGACCGGACACGCATTGCACTCGGCGCAAACATCGCGATGGCGTTGCGCGAAAATGTCGCGGCGCAGCGCGGCAAGTTTGGCGATCGCGTCGTCGGACAAAGGCGCGACTGGTTTGCCCAACGCCTGCTGCGCGGCAAGCGTCACCTGCGCGGAATGTTCCACGCGTTCGAGCCGCAGGTACGCTTCCCACACCTCCGCACCCACCGTCACGGAACCGTGTCGATCTAACATCAGCGCGTCGTACTTTTGGATCAGTTCGCGCACTGCAAGCGGACCCTCCGCGCTCGTCGGCGTCGCGTAGGGCGCGGTCGGGATCGTACCGAGATCGTAGACCACCTCGGGCAAAACGCATTTCGCCAGCGAAATGCCTGCGAGCGTACACGCGATCGCGTGCGGCGGATGCGCGTGGATGACCGCGCGCACATCGGCGCGCTGGCGATAACATTCCAGATGCAACCGAATCTCGGATGACGGTTTGAGATCGCGCCCTTTGCCAAACTGCGGCGCGATCTTTTCGCCGTTCAGATCAACGACGATCAGCTGTTCCGGATCGAGAAAGCCCTTGCTAAAACCGCTCGGCGTGACGAGCAAGCGTTCGCGATCCAGGCGCGCGGAAATATTTCCGTCGCCTGCCGCGACGAAATTTTTCTGGTGCATCAATTTGCCAATCTCGACGATCCGTTGGCGCAATTCGTACTCTATCATTTGGCTCATTGGTTCATTGGCTCATTGGTTCATTGACTAGCGCGTTTTCGCGCGCGATGCGCGCGTAGATCGCCGCGCTCGGTTTGGGTGTGCGCGTTTGCGTCGCGCGATCATTCGCGAGCAGACCGAAACGCAACGTGTAACCTTCGATCCATTCAAAGTTGTCCACGAGCGTCCAGTAAAAATATCCTTTGACCGGCGCGCCCTCTTGGATCGCGCGCTGCAACGCGACAAGGTGCGTAATGAGATAACGTGCGCGTAGTTCATCATTGCGATCACAAATGCCGTTCTCGCAAATGTAAATCGGTTTGTCCTTGCCATACCCAGCGAGCCACTTGATCGTACGATAAAACGCGTCGGGGTCAATATCGCCCTTGCCGAACCATTCGAGCAACTCGTCGTCGTACGGCACGCCCCAGGGTTGCGCGGGCAACGCCCGACCGAAGAGCGAACCCGGTTGCGAAAAATCTACCGCGATGCGTCGCGCGAAATAGTAATTCAAGCCGATGAAATCCTGCGTGCCGATTGCCTCGCGCACATCTCCACTGCCCATCGGAAAACGCAGACGACCATCTTGCAGTGCGAGCAGAAACACGCGATTGTACGCGTAATCCTGCACGCGGACGATGACGCGATTCAACGCGGACTCTGGACGCGCGGGCTTGAACGCGAGCATGTTATGCGCCAAGCCAACTCGCGCGTGCGGCTGGACGCGATGAAGCGCGCGATACGCCGCGGCGTGTCCGCGCAAGACGTTCGTCAGCACGCGCATCGCCAAGCCGAAATCGCTTTTGCCGGGGGGCCACTTGGCGTTGACGTAGCCGGTATACGTGTAGACCATCGGCTCGTTGATCGTGATCCAGAAATCGCACAGGTCGCCCAATTCTTGCGCGACGCGCGTCGCGAATCGTTCGAACAAGGGAACAACCGCGTCAGTTTCCCACGCGCCGCGCGCGCGCAACCACAACGGATTGGCAAAATGATGGAGCGTGACGAGCGGCGTCAGTCCGCGCTCGCGCAGCGCGGTCAACACGCGGCGATAGAACGCGAACGCGTCCGCATCCCACTCGTTTTCGCGCGGCTCGATCCGGCTCCATTCAATCGAGAGGCGATGCGCGTTTTGGTGCAGCGCGCGCGCCAGATCGAAATCGGCGCGATACTTTTCGCCGCGCCACCAATCGCACGCGACGGCGGACGAATCGCCGTTTTTGATGCGCCCGGGAATTTGTTCCCACGCCCACCAATCGTTGTTATCGTTTCCGCCTTCAACCTGATGCGCGGCGGTCGCGGTGCCCCAGAGAAAGCCGTCGGGAAATTGTAACGTCGTCATTGCTTGACGCGAATCTCCTTTCGAAGGTGATTGAACTCGAACGTAAAATGGTCGAACACGTCGAGCCGCCCGAGCAAAAGACTAGCCGCGTCCGTCTGCGCCCACCCGACGCGCGCCACCACCATCACACCGGAGCCGATTCGGATGCCGACCTTCTTTACAATCGTTGCCACCGCCCCACCACCCTCACCGGCAAAGTCAATGACCGGCTCACCGCGCGAAGTTAATCCAAGTTGCGCGCCAAAACGGTACGGCAGAATCGTAATGTCTGCGCCTGAATCGAGATATGGATAGAGTCTCAAACGATTGCCGGCGTAAAAGAAATCGGCGATCACAATTGGTTCGGCAACAAGGCCAAAATCGGGATCTGATGCAGGCGAACACTTGAAGACTGCAACAGTTTTCATAGCAGTTTGTGCCGCGCCTTCGCCACCTTGAACAGATTCACTTCGCTGGGTTCTTTTCCGTAACGTTCGCGCACTTGCGCTAACACGCGATCCAAATCTGTCCCGTGCGCCAAGATCTGATCACCGATGAAGGCAATGGTCTCCCCGCGATACTCGCGCCACTCGTCAGGCGCGAGCGGCACGATTCCGCGCGCGGATGCCCGCCTAGATAAACGCGGCGCGCTTGTTCTGTAGATCATCGCGCGTTCTCTGGCGATCCGCGCGGGTGTTTTTTTGTTCTGGTTATTTTTCGTGCGTTTACGCGTTGGCATAGTTTCCTCCACCCGATCACTGTTCGACCGATTAACCCCGATCGCCGCGTTACCCGCGCACGCCGATCAACTCGAACACTTGTACCGGCGCGGCGCGCCCTTTGACGACGAGCGTTTCCCGCGCGCGCGCGTGCACTTGCGATTCGATCGACGCGTAGGTGGCGCGCGAGATCAGAATTTGATTTTCCTCCGCGTTCTCCTGCAACCGTTTCGCCACGTTGACCGGATCGCCGATGGCGGTATAGTTCATCAACTCGCGCGTGCCGATGTTGCCGACCACCGCCTCGCCGGTGTGAATGCCGATCCGAAAATACATGCGGAGCGCGGCGGGCAACTTGGGCGCATACGTCGCGACTTCGCGCTGGAGCGTCAGCGCCGCGCACGCCGCGCGCCACGCGTGATCGCGCTGCGGCAGCGGCACGTTGAAAATCGCCATCACGCCATCGCCCATAAATTTGTCGAGCGTCCCTTCGTACTTGAGAATCGTCTTCGCCGCGAGCGACAAGTATCCGTTCAATACTTTGATCAATTCTTCCGGCGGCAACTGTTCCGCCAGGTTGGTAAAGCCGCGCATATCCGCGAACAGCGCGGTGATCAAATGGCGTTCGCCGCCGAGCGCGACGCGGCGCGGATCGGCGAGCAAGCCCTCCACGACCGTCGGCGCGACGTAATGCTCGAAGGTTGCGCGGACGCGCTGGGTTTCTTGTTCTTGCGCGCGGCGTTGCATTTCCAGCCGCGCCTGCTCGGTCAGGTCTTCGATCACGATCGCGATGCCGACCATTTCGCCGCCGCGCCGCATCGCCGAAAGTTGCAAGGTGAGATGGACGGTGCCGCGTCCGTGCACGCGCGCGGTGACATCGCGCACCAGCGGCAACGCGTGGTTCTCCCACAACCGCGTCAAGAGCGCGGACACCTGCGCGCCTTCGAAAGCGGGCAGCACTTGATCGTACGGGCGACCCAGCGCTTTGGAGACCGGTATCCGAAAAATTTCTTCCGCCGCGCGGTTGAAACTGATGATCTTGCTTTCGCGATTCAGCGTCAGCACGCCGGTCGCGATGCTCGCCAGGGTCGAATCGAGATAATCGCGCATCGAACGGATCTGCGACATTTGATCGCGCAAATCGGAGAGCAGGCGCGCGTTTTCCAACGCGACCGCGCTCTGATCGGCGAGCGTCATCAGCATCGTGAGATCGGCGTCGTTGTAGCGGTCGCCGGAAATTTTCGCGCCGACGATCCACGCGCCGATCCAAACGCCGCGACTCAGGATCGGCACGTAGATCTCGCCGCGCAATTTTTGGAGCGCGGCGCGCGTTTCGATCGGAACGTCGGCGTACTGCGGCAGACGATCCACGTCGTACTGCAACAACGGCTTGGCGCGCGCCAACACGCGCGCGATGGAGGATTCTTCCTCCAGTTGGATTTCCGGCGGCACATCCTTGGGCGCCAGCACGGGGCAAATGATGTACTGCGTCGCCTGGCGACTGACCAACGCCAGCGTGACCGCGCGCGCGCCCAACGCAGTTTCCAGCAGCGCGCGCCCTTCGCTGGCAAGTTCATCCAGGTCGATCCGCGCGCTGAGCCGCTGGCTGAAATCTTGCACGATGGATTGCGCGCTGTAGCGTTGATCGAACAACAGCGCGCGCGTGTACCGTCCGACCCAGGAACGCAACGGCTGATAAACGACCGTCAACAACACGGCAACGATCAATCCGCCGCTGATCATTTGCACATTGTCCGCGCCGCGCCACAGGATGAAGGCAACTGCCAACGCGAGCGAATAAATCAGCAAGCCGAACGCGGACAAGACGATCACGTAGATCGCCTGACGCAACAGGGTCCGCAGATCCATCAAATCGTGCTGGAGCGTCGCGTACACGATCACCAACATTCCCAGCATTTGCAACGCGACGGCTAGCGGACGAATCGGCGCGCCGATCAACATTTCGAGCGCGCCTTCGGCGAGCAGAAACGGCGACGCGAGCGCGAGGTACATCAACCGATTGCGGTGCAACGGGCTGGGCAGGCGCTGATATTCGCGCGTGCCGAAGATCGCGACCAAACCACTGTACAGGCACCACACGAGCGCGCGAATCAGCCAGACCAGCAGACCGGATGAAATGAGCACGACCCCCAGATCGAATAAAATCTGGCTGAGGTCTGCGGCGATCATCGCGAGCAATAAAATCGCGCCGCCGATCAGTCCGTACGGTTTGCGCTCGCGGCGAATGAACACGCGCGCGAACGCGTAGAAAAATAGCGGCAGCGCGGCTTGCGCGTAGACGAACAGGCGGAAGAACACCGCGCCGACGACGGGAACGGCGGAAGCGATCGACGCGACGATCAACGCAAGCGCGCTGAATGCGGCAAGCCCCACGTAGAGCAACAGACGCTGATCGAGCGCGGCGCTCCAACAGCCGCGCCGCGCCAAAAACACGAGCAGGGCGATGTAAAACAAAAACGCGATCAGATGAACTGACCAGGAATACTCTTGATACCACGTCATACGTCAAACGATTCGGAACGCGTCCACCAACACGCAACGCCGTTCGCGCGTGAACGTCTTGGGACGCGTCATCCCTTCGCCGGTGTACCCGGCAATCGAAAACGAGGTAAATCCTTCGCCGCCGTAGCCGAGTCCGGCGAGACAAGGTCCGTTCTTCACGAAGATCGAAACGTTGATCTCTTTCGCCATTCGACTCAGGTGATCGAGGTTGCGCGAGTGCATCACGGCGGTATGCCGGTTGCCGCTTTCCGCCGCAATCGCGAAATCAATCGCGTCGTCGGCGTGCGGCATACGCACGAGCGGCAGAATCGGCATCATTTGTTCCGTCCACACGAGCGTGTGCTCGCGCGGCACATCGGCAATCGCGAGCCGCACTTCATCGCCGACGGTGATGCCGATCTCTTTGAGAATCACCGACGGATTTTGTCCAACCATTTTTTTGTTCAGCGCGGTGTGATGCCCCGGTTTCATCGGTTCCGTAAAAATTACTTTTTCGAGTCGCGCGATTTCGTCTTGCGTCAAGATGCGACAACCCAGTCCGCGCAGCGCGGCGATCAAACGATCCGCGACCGCGTCCACGACGATCAATTCCTTCTCGTCAATGCAAATGATGTTGTTATCGAACGACGCGCCCTTGATGATGTCGCGCGCGGCTTGATCGAGGTCGGCGGTTTCGTCTACGACGATGGGCGGATTGCCGGGACCGGCGCACACCGCGCGCTTGCCGGATTGCATCGCGACTTGGACGACCGCGCCGCCTCCTGTGACGAGCGTGAGTTGCGTCCCCGGATGTTTCATCAACTCCTGCGCGCTCTCGATTGTCGGCGCGGCGATGCCGCAAACAAGGTTCGCCGGACCGCCCGCCGCGATGATCGCTTGATTGATCACCGCGACCGCGCGCCCGGAACATTCCTTCGCGCTCGGATGCGGATTGAAGACGACGCCGTTGCCGCCCGCGATCATCGCAATCGAATTGTTGATCACCGTCGCGGTCGGATTCGTTACCGGCGTAATCGAACCGATGACGCCGAACGGCGCGCGCTCGAGCAAGGTCAAACCGCGATCGCCGCTCCATGCGATCGGCTCCAGGTCTTCGATGCCCGGCGTTTTGTTGATGACGAGCAGATTCTTTTCGATCTTGTCTTCGTAACGCCCCAAGCCAGTCTCGCGCCACGCCGCCCACGACAACACCTGCGCGTTCTCGCGCAATCGCTCGCGCATATGCGCGATGATCCCTTTGCGCTTTTCGACCGGCAGCGCGATCCACATCTTTTGCGCGCGCTGTGACGCGGCAACCGCGCGGTTCACGTCGGGAAACAAGCCGGTCGAAACTGGCGCGTCCGGTTTTTGTTCTTTCAATTCCGCTAAAACATATTGGACGATGTTGGTGATGTCGCGTTCGGATAGTTCAGGCATAATAGACCCCCAGACATCAGACGTCAGACAGATTCACCGAATCAATCACGCCGACAATCGAAGAACGCACCGGCTGATCTTTCACGCCGAGAATTTGCCGCGTCGAGCCGCCCTCTTGGCAGACCAGCACAATATCGCCGACGCCAGAGCGCGTCAAATCCACCGCGACAAACGCGTCGTCCGGTTTATCGCCGGGCAAATGCAGCGGCTGGACGATCATAATTTTTTGATTTTGGTACACCGGATGCTTCACTGTGGAAACAACGGTGCCGATGACTTTGGAGATTAGCATAGTTGGAGATTGGAGATTGGAGATTGGAGATTAGTTTTCAGGAATTCGATTGTTCTGTCCCACGCCAGTTTTGCCGCGCGCGCGTTGTACGCATCTGCGCGGTCGCTCTCAAAGAACCAATGCGACGTACCTGGGTAGGTGAAGAATTCCGCGTCTTTGCCCGCCGCGCCAAGTTGCTTTTCCAATTTCTTGACGCCGGATGCCGCCACGTACTCGTCGCGCTCGGCGAGATGGAACTGGAATGCGGACGGGCTGTCGCGATAATCGCCGTTGCGCGACGCGTAAAACGCGACAGTTGCGGCGACCGCGCTCGCTTTCTGCTCCGCGAACCAGAGCGCCCAATAGCCACCGAGCGAAAATCCGACGACGCCAAGCGCGCGCTTGTTTCCGCACAGCGCGCGCAGTTGCGCGGCAGCTTGCGCGATTTCGTCGGCGACGACATCGCGCTTGAGCGTGCCGCGCAGTTTCTTTGCCTCCGCGATGGTTGACGCGACCGCGCCGTGATACAAATCCGGCGCGAGCGCAACAAATCCTTCTTTCGCGAGCCGATCGCAGAATTTCTTGATGAACGGATTCAAGCCCCACCACGCGTGGAAAACGAGGACACCTCCGGCTGTTCCGGATTTTGGCTGGGCGAGGTAGTGGGGGGCGATGGTGGGTTGGGGTTTAGTTTTACCAATCATTAGTAAGCGCCTTGTCCACGAAGTGCCGCAGGTATCGTGTCCAGTAGTATCTTCAGATCAAGCCAGAACGACCGATGTTCAATGTACCAAATATCCAACTTGACCATTTCGTCAAAACTCATGAGGTTACCTGATCTTTGGACTTGCCACAGTCCGGTTACTCCTGGAATAACCTCCAAGCGGCGCTTGTGCCAATCCTTATAAAACTCGAATTCGTAGGCAAGAGGCGGACGCGGTCCTACCAGACTCATTTCGCCGCGCAATACATTAAGCAACTGGGGTAATTCATCTAGGCTTGTTTTGCGGAGAACTCTCCCAACCCGCGCTACGCGTGGATCATTGTCTGTTTTGAGAAAAACCTCTCCCTCATCAGCACGAAGAGGATTCGCTTTTCCCTGATCCGGTGTAATCAACATCGTCCGGAATTTGAAAGCGCCGAAGGGCTTTCCCCAGCGCCCGATTCGCTTTTGCCGATGCAAAATTGGTCCCGGTGAATCAAGCTTGATCAAAACACAGATGACAAGAAAAACGGGTGCTATGAAAAATAATCCCGTCAGAGCCACTACGACGTCAAAGATTCTCTTGGTTAAGTTGTACAACCTGCGTTCGGAATCCTCATTTCGCCGGGCAGCCTGATCTTGGTATGTCATTTTGTATCTTCCTTTGCCATAGATTTCAACACTTTCCGCAATGTAGATGAATCTCCAAGATGCCGAATGATTGAATCCCGGCACTCAACCAAGTCATCATACTCGATTCTATGAATACCAGCGATATCAGATATTTGCGTGCCCGGGCTTCCTTTCCGCGCTAGAAGTATCGTAAACTTACCGAGCATATACGCAAGCCCCAGCTCAAACATCACGTTTGGGTTGCTGTCAGAAATTTCGAAGATGCAAATTGCCCCTTGTTGCAACGTATGACAAATCTCGCATGATATATGAACTGGCTCGAAATGTTCGTCAGGAAAGAACGGCCTCAAATTCATTTTTTGAAGAGCCTCAGTAACCATCGCCTTGAGACTTGGTGTCTTGTAATGGTCACTGGTAAACTGGAACCCCACGAAGACCTGCGAAGGATCCACAATGAGGGACAAATCGCAATCTTGTCCTGTTATGGGACATCTTACTCCCGACTTGTACGGGGACTGGTTTTCTCTCGCATGCCCGATGATCTCGTCTATTTCCCGGAGATTAATTCTTGCCGATGTAACTTGCTTCAGCATCGAATCTTTCGCCTTCTCTGTGAATACTCTGTATCGCCAGAATTCTTCTTTGTTCAACCCGCCTTTCGCCATATCCAAATAGATTTCTTGTCGAGCCGCAAGAATTCGATTCCACGTCTCACTACCTTCTTGTAAGCTTTCTGTAACAGATTGCAGCCGCCTAGCAATCGGTGAAACGAAAGACGCATCCTGCTGATGCTCTATCCGTCTTTTCCCCACAGATGCTTGAAATAGCACCTGCAGGACTTCGGAAATCAAATCTGCTTTTGCTATTTCAAACCATGTGCAGATGCTGCTCACATCCACTGGATCCAACGGCCCTATGATCCATGTGATAGCATCATTTTCCATGCCATCAAACTGATTCTTAAATAAAGCCGAAACTGTATTTTCAATTTGTTCTAGTCGGGATACTAGTACTACAACGTTACTTCACGCTCAAAAACTGTGGTAGAATGCTCCCGATCCTTTCGGCAGGAGCAACCGATGAATCTACCACCGCGGGTTTCGATAGCGACACCACCACCTTCGGCAAGAGAACCGCGCTTCAATCTCGCCCCGCGCGATGTCGCGAACCTATTGAAAGAGCTGAAAGCCTTCCACAAAACATTCAGCCCGCACTTTCAACGGAAAGAACAACAGCACTGGTCACTGAAGTATATGCAAGGCCAGATGTTAAAAATAGAACGCAAAGCCATTGAGCCGATGGCACGGGCACTGGACGGCGGCAATATCCAGGCGATGCAACAATTCGTCAGTGTCGGTGCCTGGGAGGACGCGGCGATTCTGCGCACTCACCAGATGGTCGTCGCAGAAACATTGGGCGCAC
>Ga0194127_10000839_pt1 | contig 47783 bp, 44 predicted proteins | sample TA2KigC100mmetaG_FD_148624 | JGI IMG/M metagenome (GOLD analysis project Ga0194127, IMG submission 148624) | Freshwater microbial communities from Lake Tanganyika, Tanzania - TA2015036 Kigoma Deep Cast 100m | ecosystem: Environmental > Aquatic > Freshwater > Lake | place: Tanzania: Lake...
ACGCTTTTTGATATTTAAACCCCATACGAATATCTCTACTGAATACAACGGGGTCAAGTATGAAATCAATTAAATACTATTTTCAAAGTGCCAATTACTAGGAATGGCACTAATTCAGATTGCTAACCAATCTACAAAGAAGATAGGTAAGAAATCAACTATTAGGTTTACTCAAAGCATTTGCCCAGATTGTAACATGATCCTAGACGCAGAAGTCTTTGAAAGAGACAGCAGAGTCTACATGACAAAGACCTGTCCAACTCACGGCGAATGTGAAGAGCTTTACTTTGGCTCATATGAGATGTACAAGAAATTTAGCACCTATTGGGCAGATGGAAAAGGTGCTCATGCTCCAAACGTTATGATGGTAGACAAATGCTCCTGTCCAAATAACTGTGGATTATGTTCTAATCACTTATCGCATAGTGGTCTTGCAAACATGATAGTCACAAATAGATGTGATCTTACATGCTGGTATTGTTTCTTCTACGTTAAGAAAGGACTAGAAGGTGCTTACATGTATGAACCATCGCTTGACCAAGTTAGAGCAATGATGAAGACACTCAAAGCCGAAAGACCAATCCCAGGAAACTCGATTCAAATTACAGGTGGTGAACCAATGTTAAGAGAAGATATCGCCAAAGTTATCAAAATAATGAAAGAAGAAGGCGTAGATCATGTTCAGATGAATACTAACGGTATTAGACATGCAATGGATCCAGAAGCTGCACGCGAGGTAAGACTTGCTGGCTGTAACAATCTTTATCTTAGTTTTGATGGTGTGACCCCAAGAACAAATCCAAAGAACCACTGGGAAATTCCATATGCGCTTGATAGTTGCAGAAAGACAGGTACAACTGTAGTTTTTGTTCCAACTGTTATCAAATCAATTAATGACCACGAGCTTGGTGGAATTATTCGATATGCTCAAAAGAACATGGATGTTGTCCATGCAGTAAACTTTCAACCAGTTTCGCTTACTGGTAGAATGGGTAAAACAGAGCGTGAAAAGTATAGAATTACAATCCCTGATTGTATTCAAAGAATCGAAGAACAAACAAGTGGTCAAGTTACAGTTGATGATTGGTTTCCAGTTCCAAGCTGTATGCCATTGACCAATGTTATTGAAGCATTTTCAAGTAAACCAAAATATGAATTGTCAATTCACTTTGCATGTGGTGCAGGAACATACGTATTCCAAGATGAAGAAACAAAAGAACTTGTTCCAATGCCACGATTCTGTGACATTCAAGGAATGTTAGAGCTCTTTGAAGATAAAGCAGAAGAAATTCGCTCTGGTAAAAACAAATACTTTACAATGCTTGAAGTTGTAAGAAAACTCTCTAGCTTTGTTGATAAGAAAAAACAACCTGCTGGACTAGATTTAGCAAAGATGTTTGGAAATATCTTGATGAAAAGATCCTTTGATGCAGTAGGTTCATGGCATGTTAAAGGACTATTCCTTGGCATGATGCATTTCCAAGACAAATACAATGAGGATCTTGAAAGATTACAAAGATGTGATATTCACTACCTCACACCAGATCTTAGAATCGTTCCATTCTGTGCATTTAATGTAATTCCAGAATGGTATAGGGATAGAATTCAAAAGAAATATTCCATCACTGTTGAGGAATGGGAGCAAAGAGAAGGAGTTAAACTGGAAGATGGCCTTTATAGAGGCCTTATGCGAAGAGGTGCAGGTGACGAACTGGCAGTTGGCTGCGCAAAAAGCCAGATGATGCACCAAGCACAACAAGCATTGATGTAGATATTATACAAATCATTTAATCTAATACCTTAATAGAACAGAATTTACTTTTTTGATAATTGAAGATTCTTTTCATTTCTCCAAGATATGAAGGGGGGATTGGTGGACATGCATTTAGAGTAGCAGAAAAGCTACGAGAAATTGGTTATGATGTAAAATTAATGCACGTACCGCATATGCCGATAAAAAATATTAAAAATCTTACATTTGCTTTTCTTGGAGTTATTAAAGCTTTAACTGATAGAGAAAAATATGACGTAGTACATGCGTGGAATGTTCCATCCGCATTTATCATGAAATTTATCAATGCGAAAAAAAAGATTCTATCAGTTCATGGTGTTTATTCTGATCAAGTAGGAATCATGCATTCAAAAGTAGCAGTCACAGCTGTTAACATAGGAGAACTCAAAGTGCTTAAGTGGCCAGACAAACTTACAACAGATTCAAAACTGGTGAAAATAACTTACAAGGAAAAATATAACCTGGATTTTATTTATCTCCCAGCACCACTAGATAAAAGTAAATTCACAGACATACCTGAAGTATTAAAAAAAGAAAATCAAATTGTTTATGTTGGAAGAGATGGTTTTGAAAAAGGTACTGATATTCTACGTTCAATTGAAGCAAAAATTAAAGGTAAAGTAGTTTACTGTACAAACGTTAGCTGGAGGGAAGCAATGAAAACTCTAAAAGAATCCACCATTGCAGTAGTTCCATCAAGAATGGAAAGCATACCTCAAGTAATTAAAGAAGCCTTTTACCTAAAAACACCTGTGATCGCAACAAATGTAGGTGGAATTCCAGAAATAATTACACATAATGAAAATGGAATTCTGGTTACGCCAAATGACTCAAAGCAGCTTGTTGATATGATAAATAAATTATTGATAGATAAAACATTAAGAGAAAAACTCATTGCAAATGCATATGATTACATTATCAAAAATTTCAGCTGGGAGGTATTACTACCACAATATATTGAGCTTTATGGAAAATAACGAACTTGCAATTGTTTATTGGTTTTTATTAAACATGATAAATTGCAAGAATAAATCATGAAGGCAAATCTTATTTTATATCTAGCATGTCCAATATGTCACACTTATTTTACTATAAAAAATGTAAAAAAAACTAAAGATGAGATCAAGGAAGGAACACTAATTTGTTATAAAAAACACAAGTTTACTGTATCCAATGGTATTCCAAGGTTTGTTGTAGATACAACAAAAGATTTTGTCAGAACCGAAGAGGCATTTTCAGCAAAATGGAGACATCATCATAAAAATCATCATGCAAAAGATTGGATTGAATTTCAGACAAACTGGTTCTTAGAAAGATATGAATGGAAAACTATTGAAAAATTCAATAAATTCCTGTTTGCAAAAACTAAGATTCTTGATGCTGGTACTGGAATAGGTAATAGTGCAAAACTCTTATCTGTAAATCCAAACTCTCAAGTTTTTGCACTAGATGCAAGTCAAAGTATTGAGTTTGCCTACAAAAAATATGGAAATATTCCCAACATTCATTTTCTTCAAGCAGATCTTAGACAATTGCCATTTAAAAAAAAATTCTTTGATTTTATTTACTCAGATCAGGTTTTACATCACACAAAAAATACCAGTACATCATTCAAGTATTTAACAAAATTTCTTACAGATGGTGGACACATATCTATCTACGTATATAAAAAAAAGGCGCCAATACGTGAATACGTAGATGATTTTGTGAGAAAGATAACTACTACCATGACAGTAAACGAATGTCTAGAATTCTCAAAAAATATAACATATCTTGGCAAAGCACTATCTGAGGTAAAAAAGAAAATCACTATTCCAAGAGACATTCAGATCCTTGGTGTGAAAGCTGGCACATACGACGTTCAGCGTTTTGTCTATTGGCATTTTTTAAAATGTTTTTGGGACAAATCTGGTAATTTTGAACGAAGTGTGGGAGTGAATTTTGATTGGTACTATCCAAAATTTGCCTATAGACACACACCAACTGAAGTTCGTAAGTGGTTTAGAGAAGCAAAAATTAAAATCATTACTTTCAAAGAAATTGAAAGTGGCATAAGCGTTACTGGAAGAAAACAATCTTACTAAAAACCATATTCTTTTACTGTCTGCAAAAATCTTTTTGCAATTACATTCCAACTAAAATTCTCTGTAACAAATCTTCTACCATTTTTACCCATTTCTCTAGCTTTTGTTTCATCTTCAAGAAGATCGGTTAGTTTGTTAGTCAATTGTTGATAATTTCCTTTTTCAACCAGAAATCCCGTTTCATAGTTTTTCATTAATTCGGGGATGCCTCCAACATCTGTAGCTATGACTGGCTTCTCCATCAGCTGGGCTTCAAGGAGGGTAAGTGGTGACATATCTATTCCACTAATTAGAGCGTAAATATCTATCTCACTTAGATATTCTCTGACTTTATCTGGATAAGGAACAGCCCCTAACCATTTGAAATTATCATATTTTTTTAAAACAGATAAGACATTATCCCTATATGGTCCATCACCAACCCAATAGAAGGTTAATTGTGGAAATGATTTGAGAACTTTTTCTAAAGTCAACATTTCTTTTGCTTTATCAAAAATTACTGCACCTTGTAATAATCCAACACAAGGATGCTTTAGATTGACTCCTTCAGCATGATACCAACTAGATGGCGTTATACCTTGATACATGGTCGCAATATTTTTTGCAGGATATCTTTCCCTTACAATATTTTCCAAGTGCTTACATATTGGTAGAATGAGTTCAGCATTATGGAAGCATTTTTCACCCATTGCTGTCCATTTGTTAAGAACGAATCTTTTTGGGAGGGATTTATACAATGTTTGTTTTGCCATCTCTGCTTCTTTCCAAAAATCTCCTCTTAGATGGACAAACAAAGGGATTTTTTCTTCAATAGCAGCCACTCCAAAATGTCTTTGCCTATCTACTAATATTGCGTCAGGCTCGAATTGTTTTACCAATTCACTGAATTTGGAACGAGTCTGAAACCAGTTGCGAATTTTTCTACTTGGAAACCCATCATATATCTCAGCGTCAAAAACTACCTTGCATTCATGACCAAAATGGTTCAGCGTATTGGCAAACTCTTTTAAATGAAATAATTTGGAACTTGATCCACCTATTAGTAATCGCATTAGTAAGCACTCGTTGAATTGTCACATAAAAAAGATAGTCTGTTAATTTGTTATTGAATCGAGGTTAGTTTTAGCAGATATTATCTCACGTAACCACTGTCTGATCTCAATTTTGGGTTCCCAACCAAACATCTTTTTTGCAAGATAAATGTTTGCTTGAGTTATCTGTACATCTCCTGGTACAGGAGGACCATGAATTGATTTTAGTTTCAGTCCAAACGCAGAGATTATGAGATTGGCAATCTCCAAAACAGAAATAGTCGAGTTTGTTCCTATGTTGAAAAAACCATGAGAAACATTGCTTTTCATCGCTAAAATATTTGCGTTAGCAACATCACTTACATGGACAAAATCTCTTGTCTGACTTCCATCGCCGTTTATGATGGGTGACTCATTATTGGATACACGTTTAAGAAATTTTTTGATTACGCCTGCATATTGATCAGATTGTCTTTCTCCAAACACGTTAAAGTATCGCAATCCAATGACTTGAACTCCAAATTTTGAATATTTTATAGCTAGATTATCATCATCCACTTTTGTCTGTGCGTAAGGGTTTATTGGATTCATAGGATCATCTTCCTGTATGGGAATTCGAATAGGATTTCCATACACACTAGATGAACTTGCATAAACAACTTTGACATCAAACTTTTTTGCAAGTTTTAGAATGTTTTCCATTCCATTGACATTTACATTATGATATTCAGATGATTTTACAAAAGATTCCTGTACAGATGCTAGAGCTGCTTGATGAAAAACACCGTCAATGTTTTTAAACAATTTTTTTAAAAGCTCAAAATCATTGATGCTACCTTCAACAAGCTTAATTTTCTTGATTACTTTCTGAAGATTCTCTTTTTTACCGGTAACAAAATTGTCAAGCAGTGTAACATTTTCACCACTAGCAACAAGAGATTCAACTAAATGACTTCCAATAAAACCAGCACCACCAGTAACAAGAAAATTCATACGATCCAACAATTACAAACAGTACTTAAAGGAATCTCAATTTTTTCACAAATTAGATTTTACACACAAAAAATTGGCACATTAGGTATTTATCTCTCAGACAACAAAATTCTGGCAAAGAGAAATTTCAAGTGTGACCAAAATAGTAAATATTGATGTAAAATAAAACAGAATAAAGAATGTCTAAAAAAATCAGAGTTGCATTTATCTACAAAGCATCTAACCCATACATGTCAAAAACAGCATGGGCCACTACTTATTACCACTTTTTCATGGATGCTCTGAAGAGACACAAAGAGCTTGAAGTATCTTACTTTCCAGCAGAAAATAGTTTTGACACATACAAATTAAAGAATAATTTTGACGTTATTTTGTTATGGGAAAATCATCCATGGGGAACCCCCAACGAATTGATTGGAATACAAAATCTTGACATACCAGTAATATGCAGGATAAATGATGCACATGACGCTATTGTAAAAGGCAAATTAAAGTATCATGAAAAATATAAAATAGATTATTACTTTGGATATCTACATGAAAGTTTTTTCTATAAATATTACCCAAAAAATTTCAAATATAAAGTGATATTTTATGGAGTTGAACCATCATTATATACAAACATAACTCCATTTTCACATAGGATAAAAAATAAAATTTTATGTTCTGGAGCCACAGCTAGTACAAAACTATACACACAATTGTTTGAGCGCCTTATTAGAACTAAGGGTGAAAGAAGTATGCATAAGCACTACAAATTGAGAACCATGTGTATAAAACTACCTTATGTTGATTATACACCAACTTTACAACATGAATACATTAACGACAAATATCAATTATTACTAATGAAATATGCAGGCTCAGTTACAGCTCATTCTCTGTATCCGGTGATAAAATATTGGGAAAATACTGCAGCAGGATGTCTTACTTTTATGGAAGTTACAGAAAAGAATCATGCAGATATTCTTGGTTTTAAAGATGGTGAAACTGCAGTCTTTATCAACGAAAAAAATTACAAGAAAAAATTAGAAGAATTTCTTAATGATTATAACAATCCTAAATGGGAGGAAATTGCAAATGCTGGAAGGGAGTACACTATGAAAAATTTGACAAATGATACAGCTGCAGAATCATTAGTTACACTCATGAAAGAATTTATGCGTTAAATTTGTAAATTAAGAAAAATTTCTAAGAAAAACATTCCTATACTTTCAAGATCTTGTATACTAATAGCTAACTTCTAATATTTATTAAAAATAGAATATTAATGCCAATAACTAAATCTAAAATTAAAAACACTTTGTTTAGAACCGCAATACGGCTAATAGGAAATAAAGGGCTCAAGAAATTTCATCGGTAGAGCAATAAGAGAATATAGTGTACAAAATTGTAGAACAAATGAAATAACAGTTAACGGCTACAGACTAATTTTGGATAAAGACGACACAATGCAGATTTCATTATTTCCTTATGAACCAGTAGAAACTGAGCTTGTCAAACAACATATCAAAGAGCTTGATACAGTTGTTGATGTAGGTGCAAATATTGGTTATTACACACTACTTATGGCAAAACTAAAAGCCATTGTACACTCATTTGAACCTGAGCCAAATAATTTTGCGTTGTTAAAAAAAAATGTTGAATTAAATCATCTTACAAACGTGATATTATATAACAAAGCAGTTTCAAACACAAATGGAAAAGCAAAACTTATACTTGCTGATCATGGAACAGGACAGCATAAACTAGGAAACTCCAAATTTGGATCAAAAATCATAGATGTCGAAGTCACCAACATCAAATTAGAGCACATTGATTTTGCAAAGATTGATGTAGAAGGTGCAGAACTTCTTGTATTAAAAGGGATGAAAACGCTTCCCAACAAAATGATAATTGAATTCAACACAGAAAATCTTAATGAGCATGCAACAACCCCTGATGAATTTTTCAACTTTATTAACAATTATTCAATAAAACAGATTACCAAACAGGGATTAATAGAGCTAGATTATGAAAAACTGTTAACTAATAAAATGGCCACAAATCTGTTTTTGTATTAATTATCATCCTACCCCAACTGCGTAATACTCTACATCTAATTTCTTTTCTAACAATATTCGTCTACTATCTATGATTAGTCGTTTTCTCATAGACTTGAAATGACTGTCATTGAGATCTCTATATTGTTTCCACGCCGTCATTATTATAGCACAATCACTTCCTTTTAGAGCATCTTTTATGGATTTGGCATAGCGAATCTTTGAATTGAAGATCATTTTTGTATTCTCAATTGCTTTTGGATCATGAACAACAATACGGGCTCTATGTTTAAGCAAAAGTTCAATTAATTTCATAGATGTAGAATCCCTAACATCGTCAGTATCTGGCTTAAATGCAAGACCAAACACAGTCACATTTTTTCCTTTAAGGTCACCAAGTTTTCTTTTAATAATTGAGATTATATTCAAAAGCTGTTCATTATTAATTGATTCAACTGCATTAAGAAGAGGAGACTTAACTCCATTTCGTGAAGAAAAATCAATTATTGCTTTGACATCTTTTGGTAAACAAGAACCCCCATAACCGGGACCAGCATTTAAAAATAATGATCCTATTCTTGGATCTAATCCAATAGTCTTTGCAACATCATCTACATTTGCACCTGGTATAGATTCACAGATTTTTGCTATTTGATTGATGAAGCTAATTTTAGTTGCCAAAAAAGAATTGTTTGAATATTTTATCATTTCAGCTGTTTGATGATTTGTTTTTACTAGTGGGATGTTTTTATGAAAAGTAGAATAAAATCTTTCTACTTTTTTTGTAAATTTATCATCAAAACCTCCTATGACCACAACATGAGGATGTATAGTGTCATGTATTGCGTTTGTTTCTCTTAAGAATTCTGGATTTGTTACAAGACCAAAATCCTTACCTGCCTTTTTCTTTGACGTCTTCTCCAAAATTGGTAAAATCATTTTTGTTGTTGTTTCTGGTACCACCGTACTTTTGATAACTATCGTAGGTTTGTTCTTTGTTTTTGCAAGAATTCTACCTATTTTTTCAGAAACTACTTTGACCGTAGTTAAATCTATTCTACCATTTTTTTGTGCTGGAGTTCCAACAGTAATAAAAATTAGATCACATTCATTTACTACAGGATAAATGTTCGTAGTCACAACAAGGCAGTTCTTTAACGCTTTTCTTAGAATTGTATCAAATTTTGGTTCATGGAAGGGGGCATTACCACTCTTTATCTGAGAAATTTTTTCACTATCTGTATCTACTCCAATAACAGAAAATCCTTTTGAACCAAGTACCGCAGCAAAAGAGAGTCCAACAAAACCTAACCCTACAACTCCAATTTTCATATTCTTGCTTCTTTATTTTTCTGTTAAAAATCATGCGATTTTATACGATAAGTCAAGAGTTTCTTTGTATGATTCAACAGTACCTACATCCAACTCTGTCTCATTCCTGTTCAGGTTTATTGCTACAACTTTGTGATTTTTCTCTATCAATCTTTGAATAGCATCAGTTAGCTGATATTCGTTTCCTTTTCCAGGTTTGATTTTCTTTAAACAGTCAAAAATTACTGGTTTGAAAAAATACAGAGGTAACAAACCCAAATTAGATTTTGGTCTGGTAGGTTTTTCTTCAACTTCCTCCACCAAATACAAGCCATTAGAGAGAGGTTTGATCTTTGGAACACCGTATCTTCTAGTATCATTGATTTTTTTGCAAAGAAGCACTGCGCTAATTGAAGGATCTGATTTTGCTGTCTCGATCAATCTTAAAATCGGGTGCTTCATTTTACTAACAATTATAACATCTCCTGCATGAACAATGAAATTATCTTTTCCAATATAGCGTTCTGCCCTTAGCACTGCATCACCAAAACCTCGTGGTTTGTTTTGATTTACCCAGATCAAGTGTGAATTTTCCAATTTTTTATAAAAATTTGCAATTAACGATTTGTATTTATCAGATAACTCTCGTAGATATGTTTCATGTGGTGTGAAATGATCTTCTATGGATCTTTTTTCTCTACCTACAACAAAGCAATAATCCCGTATGCCTATGGAATATAATTGTTCGAAAATAAACTGTAATAATGGAATCACAATTCTATCCTTATCATGGTTTCTGGAAAATATGGGCATCATTTCCTTTGGAAGCTCTTTTGTAATTGGAAGTAATCGTGTACCTTTCCCAGCTGCAGTTATGACTGATTTTATCATAAAACAATTGAGTTTTTCTTTGTTAGTTTTTAAATTTTAGTATGATTTGATAGACTTAATAATTGTAGGAAAGTAGTGGCAATGAAATTTACAAAAAGAGGTTATCAAATTTGAGCTTTGACGAAAGTCCAGTAAAAATAATGACAAAAGATCTGCCAGAAATAATAAAACTGCTAAAGGATGATAAAATCAAAGTATGTGTTGTTGGTATTGGAAGAATCGGACTTCCAACCGCCCTCTCATTTGCAAATTCAAACTTGCCGACAATAGGTGTTGATATTAATACAAACTTGGTTAATATGATAAATTCTGGTGAATTTCCATTAAAAGATGAACCAGGATACTCCGAAATATTTGATAAAGTTATAAAAAACAAAAAGTTTCTGGCAACAACAAAACTTGAGATTGTATCAAAAGCAGATGTAATTTTACTATCACTTCCAACCCCATTGGATAATAACAAAAATCCAAATTATGATGCATTGGAATCTGTAGGAAAAAAATTAAGTAATCTTATTTCGGAAGGCACATTGATAATAGTAGAAAGTACAGTAGAGCCAGGTTTTATAGAAAATACTTTGGTTAAAATAATCCAAGGGCAAAACAAGAAAATTTTAGGAAAAGATTTTGGACTTGGAGTTTGTCCCGAGACAGCTAACCCGGGTGAAATATCAAAAGACTTTCACCACTTACCACGACTTGTTGGTGCATTAGATGATAAAACGACAAATATGATCATTGAAATTTATAAACATGTATTTCCAGTCGAATTAGTAAAAATGCCTGACTGTAAAACAGCAAATACTGTCAAGCTTACAACAAATGTTTTTCGTTACATTAACATTGCATTTGTAAATGAGCTAGCAATTCTTTGTGAAAAACTCGACATCGATATTATGAACGTTCTTGAAGCTGCAGATTTAAAATATAATTTTCAACTTCACTATCCAGGTCCTGGTGTTGGTGGACCATGTTTGCCAGTTAATTCAACTCAAATACTACATTCAGCTAAACTTGCAGGAAATAACCTCTTAAAGATAGTATCACTTAGTCAAGAAATTAACGATGGTATGGCTTCACATGTTATTTTTCTTACTTCTGATGGACTAAAGCAAGTTAACAAAAGTCTTGATAATAGCAAAATTACCATTCTTGGTGTTTCCTATAAGCCAGATGTACAAGACATCCAAATAACACCTGCAGAAGCTATAATTAAAAAACTTCAACACGAAGGAGCTCAAATAAAAATTTATGATCCTTACTTTAAATCAACTAACGTTTTTGATATAAAAACTGAGGATAACCTTATCAGTGCTTTGTCTGGATCTGATGCTGCTATCTTGATAACAGCACATAAAGAATTTCAAAACTTGGAACCCTCAATATTTGTAACCAAAATGAAAACACCTGTAATAGTTGACACACGCGGTGTAATTGATATACACTCAGCAAGAAAGGCTGGAATAATATACAGAGGAATAGGTCGTGGTGGAAGATAGTACCATTCTTACTGCAACCACGATAGTTAACATTCTAACACTTCGATACAATCCTACTTCCAACTCTATTCTACCGAAATTATCGTGGAAAGATTTTACTCCTATTAATAATAATCCATCAATGGATTTCATACAAAAGACCATAGAAAATGAAATCAAAACCAAAATTGGAACTTATGATGGAAAGATTACAATTGCTTTGAGTGGTGGAGTTGATTCTACACTTGCATTGAGTGCTTTAAGAAAAACTATTCCAAATGAGATTGAAGCAATATCAATAAAGTTTGCAGATAGTGTAGATGAAACACCACAAGCATCAAAAATAGCAGCTGCATTGAATGTAAAACATACTGTTGTCTACATAGAAAATTATTTAGCAGAATTACCAAAAGCGATAAGTATTATCAAACTTCCATTTTGGGATTTACATTGGTATTATGTAACAAAAAAAGCAAACAAAATATCAAAATATCTAGTTACAGGTGATGGCGGAGACGAACTTTTTGGCGGATACACGTTTAGATATAAAAAATTCTTAGATTTAATAAATAATAATTCTACGCCTTTAGACAGAACCAAATCATATCTGAAATGTCATGAAAGAGATAACGTACCAGATCAAGACAAATTATTTGATAAAAGAGCTAATTTTTCATGGGATGTTATATACAATCAACTAGTAACATACTTTGACAATAAATTATCAATTTTAGATCAGGTTTTCCTTGCTGATTACAATGGAAAACTTCTTTACAACTTTCTTCCAGTTAACACTGCCTTACACAATCATTTTAGTCTTAAAGTAATTACACCAATTTTATCAAACGAAATGATCTCATATACAACACATATACCAAACTCTCAAAAATATGATCCAACAACAGACACCGGAAAGTTATTATTAAGAAAACTACTTGTTAGATACAAAACCGAAGATCTTATCTCCAAAACAAAACTAGGTTTTAATGTAAACACAATAAATCTTTGGAAGAATTTTGGGCGAAAACTGTGTAAAAAATATCTTTCAGATTCAAGGATTGTGCAAGATAAATGGATCAACCAATCTTGGATTGATGCTTATATTGATAGAATGGATGGTTTGGAAATAAGATATGTGAACAAGTTTCTAGGATTGCTTGCACTTGAAATTTGGTATCGATTATTTATAACAAAAGAAATGAAACCAGAAGAAACACTTAGCTAATTTCTTTTATTTTTAAGATATTCAGTTGCTACATCAACAAAACGCTTGGCTACTATTTCCCAATTGTAGTTTTCAACTATAAACTGACGAGCATCTTTTCCCATTTCTGTAGCAAGTTTTTTATCACTTAACAACATGCGTAGTTTTTCGATCCAGCCATTATAATCTCCCTCGTCCACAAGAAAACCGGCTTTTTTATCAATGACAACCTCTGGTATACCTCCTACTCTGGTTGCAACGACAGGTCTTTCCATAAGCTGAGCTTCCCTTGATGATAATGGAGTGGTATCCATTCCAGTAGGTAGTGCATATACATCGATTGTAGATAGATATTCCCTTACACGATCTGGATATTCAAGTGAACCTAACCATTGAAAATTCCTATGTTTGCCTAAAACAGGTAAAATCTTATCCTTGTATTGACCATCTCCAGCCCAATAAAATGTAACATCCGGCATACCTTCTATTACTTTGTCCAAAGTTAACATCTCCTTTGTTTTTCCCCACCAATTGGCATCTTGTAACATTCCAACACACGGATGTTTTAGCTCCATTTGTTTGACGGGATACCAATGCGTTGCATTGATTCCTTCTAAAAAATGATAGGTCTTTGTATTGGGATGATGTTTCTTTATGACTTCTTCAAGATAATCCGCCGTCATAAAAATCCCAGCACATTCTCTAAATATTTTTTCTGCAATCCTATGTCTTAGCCAAACTACTATTCTTATAAGAGGGCGTTTCTTGTAAATTGTTTTTTTTGCGTATTCAACTTCCATCCAATAATTGCCGCGAAGATAGACAAACAATGGTATTTTTGCTTTAATAGCTTGTAAACCAAAATGTGATTGTCTATCTACAAATATTACATCCGGCTTAAAATCTTTGATCAATTTTTTAAATTTTCTTTTATAAGGAATCCAGTCTAGCATATTTTTACTTGGAAATCCAGTTGCATAATCTGTCTCTCTTACTAATTTGTATTCTATCCCAAATTTAGTTAAGGCTTCACCAAACTCTTTTAAATGAAAATATTTTCCTACTCTATTTTTGGCAGTACCTCCGCCAGCCCCTGACGCAATTAAAACTCTCAATATATTCACTTTAAATTAATGCAAATTGTAGCATCAATTAAGCGTTATTTAATTAAAACTGAAATTAATTTTACAGCATTGTATTTAGAATAAATTGTAGTGAAATTGATATAGATCAATTTGTTAGAAAATTCATGCAAAACAGTCTCTTTTTTCGCGCATGGTACTATTTCAGAAATGGATGGAGTACTTATTTTGCATTTATTTTTGCTGCAATAAACACATTAGTAGTGACTTACTATTTAGCTATCGAAAATTTACCAATTTTAAAAGAAATTTTTCCATCATTTGTGTATTATGTATTAGTAATAACTTCAGTTGGAATTCCTTTATTAGTCATCGTAGGATACGCACATTTTAAAAAAACTCCCTCATTCAAGGCGGAAGCGGATATTGCTCTTGAATCTAATCCACATACCCAAAGAATACTTCTAAATACAGAATTAGTTCTTCCCCTATATCTAAAATTGAGCCAACTTTTAGTGAAACTTTCAAAAAATGAAAAAATATCCGAAAACGAAGTCAATGAAATATCAAAACTAGAAGAACAACTCTCTAAACATATTAACAAACGTACGTTAGGTGAATATAAAACCAAAATTTTTGATTAAAAAATAAAATAAAATGAAGCCAAAAATAGAGGTAGGTATTATTGGAGCAGGTGCTATATCTTCTGTATTACACCTTCCACTTCTTTCATGCATAGAAAATGTTAAGATAAACTACATTGCAGATATACAAGATCCAGAAGACTTAGCCAAAGCTTACAAAACAGAATCGATTAAAATAAATGATGTTTCTACTCTGCCTGATTGTAATATAGCATTACTCGCGATACCAGTTGGAACTAGGGAAGAGTATATCAAAGAATTCTCAAAAAGGAAAACACCAATATTTACAGAAAAACCATTTGCTACAGATTTAGATACACACAAAAGATTTCTAAAACTTTCTGATAAAATTACATGTAATTACATGAAAATTTATTATAATTCAACCAGACAAATTAAGGATATAATCTCTTCTGGTGTATTTGGTAATCTAAGAAAAGTATCAATAAAAGAAGGTGGAATTATTGGAAAAACAAACAGGGGAAAAGATACTTACCAATCTAACCCAAATCTTAGTGGGGGTGGCATCCTTATGGAAACCGCTTGTCACACAATAAGCCAGCTAACGTATATTTTCAACAACATTTCTGTTAGAAGCTCTAATGTTATCTGGGATGATGATTTTGATGTTGAAGCAAATGTAATGTTTGATGTTTCTGACAAAAATCAATTCAATATAGATTACGACATCACTATGATAAAACCAGTAGAAATTGGTTCGACATTCTTTTTTGATCATTCCAAAATAAGTTTTGATCATACTATTCCAAATAGTGAGTTATTCATATACAACTACAATTCTGATAGATGCTTTACGCTAAACAAGGAGACACGATATGCCACAACAGCTACTCAAGCATACTATCTAAAATGGAAATCATTTCTAGATAAGGTATCTAATGGAGATATTCATGATACCGAATTTGATACATCACTAAAGACTACAGAATTGATTACAGACATTTACAAAAAGAGTAATAACGTATGAAGTTTGCAGTTATTGGTGCAAATGGACATGTTGGAACGGAATTATGTTTCTTGTTAAGAGATAGTGTTGATGTTGTACCAATTGTAAGAAACAGACTGGGAACAATTTTTCTACAACACCATGGACTCAAGTGTCGTATAGCTGACATAAGCCAAGAAAATGATGCTGAGAAAAATCTTCATGACATTGATGTTGTAGTGATTGCTGCTTGGGTAGCAGATCGCTTTTCAGGATCACAGAACCAAACTAGCAAACTGATTAATGAAAAAATAATAAAAAACTCAATAAGATTTTCCAGCAAAAATGCCGTCATTATATATTTAAGCACTATCCGCGCCTTCTCACACAAAATAGATCCAACAACATCCCGTTTTTGGTCTCCACGTTATGACAAGGAAAAACAACATCTAGAACACATCTTACTTTCAGAATGTAAAAAAAGAAAAAAGAAAGGATTTCCACTTCGAATTGGCCATGTATTTGGAGAGAATCAACCAAATACAATAGAAATTAAAAAAATTCTCTCAAATACAAAAAAAATATTGATACAAGCACATCCTGAAAGTAAATCCAACGTAGTGCATATTGTGACATTGAAGGATGCAATCTTAAGATGTACACAATCAGATGTTAAACCAAATGTATATTCTGTTGTTAACCATCCACAATGGACTTGGAAGGATGTATACGAATATTATAACAATAAAAAAGTCCAAATCGAATTCAAGATTCCAATGCGATCATCAAGAAATATCAATAATTTTTTCTGGAAAATACTAAAGTCAAATAAAAAATTTATGGTTCCTATACTCTATCATATGCCAAGAAGACTTGAAAAGAATATTCTACGAAAACTTAGCATGAAAAGGATACAATTAGAAATATCAACATTAAAAGATGAAGAAGTCATATCTTCCGGAAATTTTAACTATAAACCAATTCCTGGGCCCTTCATACCTAGACTGACCGAAACCAGAGAACTCCTTACAAAATATTCTATAGAAATTTTTAATGTAACATGATAAATCATACCAAATCTAAATAGGATCCTTAAGAATTTCTTAAAATATGCTGTGAAATAATAAATTATACGATTGACCAATTATAATAAAAACTCAACAAATGATTTTAACACCATATTTCATAATCAACACACTGGATATGCAAACTAAAGACATTGTAGTTGGGTTAGGAGAAATAGGCAATCCAATTCTAAAATTGTTTTCAAATTCAAAACTGGTAGTAGGCTATGATATTAGAAAGGAACTGATGAGTGAAAAAAAATTCTATGACTCTAAACAATTTAAAACTGAATTTTTACACATTTGTATTCCATTTACAAAAAAATTCATATCAAATGTATTAACCCTAGTAAAACAATTCCAACCAACAGGCATAGTGATACACAGCACGATTAAGCCAGGCACAACCAAAAAGTTACAACAAAAATTGTCAATACCAGTTCTTTATAGTGCTACAAGGGGAATTCATAGAAGGATGCTTTCTGATTTAAAACTATATACAAAATTCTATGCTATAGAAAAAGATGCACCCAACTTGAAATGGGCTACTGAAACATATGAACAAATGTTGATAAAATCTGATGTTAAAGCCAAGAGAATGTCTAATCCAATGACTCTTGAACTAGCAAAAATAATTTGTGACACATCATACTATGGCTGGCTGATAACATATGCCCAGCTAAGCAACATGATTGCAATAAACAATGGGGTAAACTATGATGAGATGTGGTCTTTTGCAGACGAAATTCACAAATTCCTTGGCAATAGGCCGAAAATGTATCCTGGAATAATTGGAGGCCATTGCTTAGATGAAAACGAAATGCTTTTCATCAAAACTGATATTGGAATGAAGCCAATTACCATCAAAGAATATGTAGACAAAAATTATGAAAATGACATTCTGTCATATGATCCCAAAACAAAAAAACCATTTTTTGATAAAGTTGTTGCAAAATGGAAAAGAAGTTTTTCTGGCACCATGGTAACACTCACATCAAGGACAAATCGCTCTATAACGACTACTGATGAACACTTGATGTTAGTTTCAGATGACTTGTCAGAAACACTTGCGAAAGACGTTAGGACAAACGATCATGTGCCGTTTATTGCAGAACTTCCAGATGTTAACATAAAACAATCCTTCAACTTTGAATCAAAAAATTGGAGATTAAACTATAATATGCCAAAATCAATTGTTGTAACCCGAGATTTTTGTAGATTGTTAGGATACTATGTTTCAGAGGGCTCAATCAGTAATTATGGTAAGGGATACATCACAAGATTCTCTTTCAACAAAAATGAAACCAAATACATCTCAGATGTATGTAAAATCCTTGAATCTTTGAGTTTGAACTATTATCTTACAACACAAAACAATGTCACCCATGTTGGAGTAAAATCAACCCCGCTTTCGCTATTTATTGCTGATACTCTGGGTTGCGGAAGAAGTTCAGACACTAAATGCCTTCCAGAATTCATCTATTTTACATCAAGAAATATGAAAGAAGAGTTTGTATGTGGATACTTTAGAGGTGATGGCTCTTTTTCACCAGAGATCGGAATGGTTCAGGCGGGAACATCCTCTAGATTGATAGCAGCCGGACTTGATATTTTGTTGCTATCAATGGGAAACGTAATGACGCTAACTCATGCAATTCATTCTCCTAGTATGATTGAAGGAAGATCTATCAAAGGCGGTTTGCTATATTCTCTAGTTTCAAAGAAAGAAACACAATACAATCATCTTGCCTCTACTGCAGGGTTTACCCAATCCCAATTGAAAAGAAACCATATCAAAAACCTATGGCACATCATAAATGATAATTTATACATGATTCGAACCACAAAGACAGTACACCAAGAATCAGAGCAAGAAGTATTTTCTATTGATACAAAAAATCATCTTTTTGTATCCACTGGCGGACGTCTAATTCATAACTGCGTAATCCCAAATTTAGAACTAATTAACAATCAGACACTAAACCTAATCAAAAAATTTAACATACATTTTACAAGAAATAGCCAAAAGATAAAAAAATAATATTTACAAACTTTAGTTATACTATTTGCTAGAATATAATTTCATATTTTCAAATAATTGATAGTCAATTCTGAATATTTTTAAATGATAGTTATAACCATCTTCAACTGAATCATATTCTTTTATTAAATAAGGATAATTATATTCATTGTAAAACACATCATTAAATAATTTGACTCGTCTAGGATTAGATTCATCTAAACCATCTATAACTAAATGTGTCAAACCTTTATCTTTACCCGTTGCGATGAATTCTTCTATTGAATTAAATCCTTTAGCTGAAATAAATTTTGGAATGTCTACAGTAGCAACATAACTGTTTGACAATGGTACATCTTTACTTAGTGTTGGAAATTCTTTATCAGCTAGAATAGTTACTTGTAGATATGTTGATTCAGGATAAAATTCATTGATGCCTGTTGTTAACTCTCTTACCTTAAATGATAAATCAAAAGCTTCCTTTTCATGATTAAGATTGATATATTCATAATTTAACCAAATTACAGATACAATTAAAATAGCTACTATTAACAAAACCGAAAAAATGCCAGGTATGCGAATTTTTGAATCTAATAGATGAAAAGCATATGAGGAAAATATACAAAAAATTGGAAATACTATATACAAATAACGTGTTTCAAAATATCCTCTTCCATATACATAAAAAGATGGTAATAGCAAAAAAATTGTAATAAGTATTATTGTAGTTTTATTGTAATCTATTTTTTTTAAAAACATTAAAATCCCAAATGGAATAAATACAATGAAAGTTGGCATAGCAGCCAAACCAAAATATCTAGGAAATCTTTCAATCGCTGTAATAAAAAACTGTGTTAGATTTTTTTTTTCGTCAGTTGTTTGTGAAATTTCTGATAAATATAAAGGACCTGATGAAACATGACTAATGAGGCCATCATTACCCATAGTTTGGATTCTAATATACGCCATTGGTAACAAAACTAGAGTAAATATAGCTAAAACAAAAAAATAACGTAAACACAGTTTAGAAAATTTTTCTTTTCTAAATCTAATTATAAACATTATTGAATATGGAATAATTAAAAGTAAACTTTCATAGCGTATCAATGCAGACAATGCTGCAACAATAAATGACAAATAGATCCCTTTTGTTTTATGACTTAAAAATAAAACAAGTGAGATTGTTACAAGTAAAATAAAAAGTGGTTCTGTTATACCAGCTAATGAGTTTATAATTATTCTAGGATCTAATACAAATAAAGCAGAACCTAATACTGCATAAAATTTATCAAAAAATTTTCTACAGAGTAGATATATTGGAATTATAGTTAAAACTGAAATAATAACTGTTAGAAAACGTTGAAGTGTCATATAGTCTAAATAATTTTCTAAATTGAATAACATGAAAAAAATAGAGAGAAACGTAGGCCAACCATTATTACTTAAATTGTATCCCTGAGGAATTTCCTCAAGTATACTCATATCAATACCATACCAAAAATATGCCCAACCATCTAGTACAATTGGTATTCCATAAGGAAAATAGTAAATTCTAACTAGAAACGCAATAAATGCAATAGTGCAAATGGCTATAATGGGATTTTTAGCAAAATTTTGAAATTTTTCATCGATATTAAGAATACTTGTTTTATTTTGATCATGTGAATTATTTTTTTCTGACAACTATATTCCTCAATAATTTTTGCTTTTTAAAACTATAATAAAGAAAATTGTTGGTATTATGGATGATAAAACAAATGCGGTTGCTATTCCAACTACACCAAAAATAGATCCTAAAATCATTATTCCTAAAATAATAGATATTAAAGATATTAATCTGCCAAATAGAATAATTTTGCTTTTTTCCAATGTCAAAAATTTTGATACTAAAAATAAAGATATGGTGGAAGGTATTATTGCTACACTCATTATTTGAATTGCATTTGATGCTTGGATATACTTTGGAAATATTGTTGGAATCACAAAAAGAAGAATCACTATGCCAAAAATTGTTATTCCAATTGAAATAACAAATGTAATTTGTTTTATTTTTTTTGTAGAAATTCCACTGGAATCCTGTGGTAGAATATATTTGTAAATTACGTTAGACAGGATCATTAAAACTGAATACACTTGAAACGCTAGTGCATAATTTCCCAAGACAGACAGTCCTAAAAGTGGCACTATCATTATTTTATCAATTTGGCCTCTTAATCCACCAACTAAACTTTCAAGATAGTTATAAGTAATAAAACTACGATTATCCTTCACTAAGGAAAAATCAATCTTAGAATCTCTGAATTTTTTATAAATAATTAATATAAAATGACTATATGATAGTACTAAACCGTATATTATACCCTCTATACCAAAAAAATAATAAAAACTAATTCCAAAAACAAAAGTTAAGATTTTTTGTAATAAAACATTTTTTGAAACACTTGAATATAGTTTTTTTCCAAGTAGATATGAAAGTGCTAGCTCACTAATTATATAACCAAAAACCATAATCGCTGCATCAAATCGATAAAACATACTTATTATTACTATAAATGATACCAGGCCGCCAATAAGAGAAAGTAAATACAAAGTAGATTGAATTTTTACCCCTTTTGCCGTGTATACCGTTATAGTATTTGAAGTTCCTATCAACGATACAACGAAGGCCACTCCAGCAATGCCAAGAAAATAGTGAATTTCACCATATTGGTATGTGTCGATAATGGTAGCTAAATAAAACCAAAAAATCGAAGAAATTCCTACTCCAATTATATCAGAAAATCCGAGTATTCCTACATTTTTTAATCCTTTAACCGCATCATTAAATTTAGTCATTTTAATTCAAAAGGGAAGCTAAGAAATAATTTACTAACTATGACGTTCCCTTACCACAGAGACTAATGAATATAGAAGTATAGCTGCAATAATAAGCACAATTCCAATTAAAATTGTACCAGCTGCTATTAAAGCTAAATTTGTATTAATTCGTCCTACTTCTGTATAATATTGAAGTGACAAAAAAGTGAACGACAAACCTACTGCGATGAAAATTAATGCAGGTATTCCATAGAATTTTAATGGATGTTCTATTGAAGTATATTTTATTGTGCTAAATAACACTGAAGTTCCATGTGATAAGGGATTGTGTGTTGATGTATCTCCAACATAAAGAATTTTTATGGGCACTTCAACTATTCGAAGATTCATTTTACTAACTTTTATCAAAATCTCTGTAGAGATCCCCATTCCATAGTCAGAAGGAGATAATACTGCTAGTACTTTTTTATTATATGCTCTAAACCCACTCTGAGAATCGGTTAATTTTTCATTTATTGAGGCATTAGTTACTTTCGTAATTGCTTTTATTCCAATTTTTCTATAATTTGGCGTTTCCTTATCATCATTAAGAAATCTTGATCCTATCACAACATCCGCTTTATCATTAATAATCGGTTCTATAACTGCATGAATATCATCTACTCTATGTTGACCATCCGCGTCGAATGTAACTAGTATATCTGCATTAATTTCCTTCGCATTTTTTAAAATAGTTTGTATTGCAGCGCCATAGCCTAAATTTTTGGAATGATTTATAACAATTACACCAAGTTGTTTTGCAATTTCTTCGGTAAGATCATTTGAGCCATCATTACAAACAATAATTTTATCTGTAATTTTTTTTAATTTTAAAATAGTAGAAGCTATGTTTTTTTCTTCATTATATGCTGGTATTCCAACTACGATATTCAATTTAGCTCAATAATAACAGACTTCTACTCTAACAAAAAAATGTTTAGAAGAAAAAATCAGTAACTATATATCATCAATTTTATTCCTTAGTCCAAACAAAGCTTTTTTTCATAATTTTAAATTTTCAATAATCCTGATGTGTCTAACCATTTCCTTTAACTGATCTGTATTTATTGATGTTGATGCATCAGGTCCTTTAGAATTTTCTAATTTAACATGTTTTTCAATTAAAATATTTTTTGCTTTTTGTTGTTTTTTCAATATTGTGAAGATTATTGGAGCTAATATTCCTAAGGTATGATCTGAAAAACCATTAAATTTTATAGCATCGTTCCACTTTATTTTTGTAAATTCTGTAGGATAATTAGAAATACAATAGCATAATGTTTTTTTATTTTTTGAAAATATTTTTTCAATTAATTTTTTGTTGCCACCCATTCCCATACTTATTATAACAGGTTTTTTTGACTCGGCCTTTTTTTTCAATGTTTCATAAGAATAAGGATCTTTTAACAGACACGTTCGAGAAGCAATTTTATATCGTTTCACATTTAATGATTCCAGAAATTCGACAGCTTCTGGATAGAATGCACTACAAAAAAATTCTATATTGACATTATCCGCCTTTTTTTTCAGTGTTTTAACTTTTTCAAAAGTAAGTTCAGATTGTTTTATTATATTCCAATTTTTATTAGATTTAGAATAAAGATCATTGGCACGCCACATTTGAAATTTAACTGCGTCAGCTCCTGCCTTTTTAGATTCATCTATTAATTTTTGTGCTTTTTTAAGACTTCCTTCCCAATTAGATGCGATTTCTGCCACTATGAATGCTTTCAACAAACTACAAAAACAATAGAAAAATTTAATCGTTTTAGATCTTGTCAAATAAATATTAAATGAATAACAAAATTTCGATTCAATTAAAAAAAGTCAACAAATCTCATTATCGTTTTTTATACGATCTTTTAAAAGAAAGAGACCCGAGAATTAACATATCTCATAAAGAGATGCCAACTTATGAAGAACACGTTAAATTTGTTATGTCTAAACCTTATTCAAAATGGTATATTATAGAATTTAAAGGTAAGATGGTAGGAACAACATACTTGTCAAAAAATAACGAAATTGGAATTTTTATTAAAAAAAGATTTCAGAGGGGGGAAATAGGCAAAAGTGCTCTTGAAATGCTTATAAAAAAAAATCCACGATCAAGATATTTGGCAAACATTAATCCTAAAAATAAAAATTCTATAAACTTTTTTAAAAGAAATGGGTTTAAATTAATTCAACACACATTCGAACTAACTACACAAAATCTCTGACTTGGTAATGAAAAAAAAAATTAAGTTATTTGATCCAACTACGGATCATCAAGAAGAAAATGTAGTAGTTAAAGTACTTAGGAGTCATAATTGGGCATCAGGAGCAGGAAGTAACTATGTTAACAAATTTGAAAAAGAATTTAAAAAATATATTAATTCTAATGAATGTATAGCAGTAAACAGTGGCACAGCTGCTTTACACTTAGCTCTCTCTTTGTTTGATATTAAAAATAAGGAAGTCATACTTCCATCACTTTCGTTTGTGTCTACAGCTCATTCGGTTGTATATAATGGTGGAATACCTGTGTTTGTCGATATCGATCCACAGACTCTTTGTTTAGATACAGAAATGATAAACAGCTCGATCACAAAAAAAACTAAAGCTGTATTACCTGTTCACTTTGGTGGCATGGCATGTGATTTAAACAAAATAACTTCATTATGTAAGAATTTTAATATTCATCTAATAGAAGATGCAGCTCATGCTACAGGCACATCATATAATAACAAAAAAATTGGTTCGCATGGTGATGCAGTTTGTTTTAGCTTTCATCCAGTAAAAAATTTAGCCATGCCCGTAGGGGGAGCCATCTCATTAAATGGCAAAAAAAGTCATGTAAATAAAACTAAACTTAATTCATTGAGATGGTGTGGTATTTCAAATAGATATGATTCAAAATATAATGTAAAGAGATTAGGATGGAATTATTACATGAATGAATTTTCAGCAGCTATAGGTTTACAACAACTAAAAAAACTAGACAAAATGAATCAAAAAAGAAAAAAAATAGCTAAAAGATACTCACAAGAACTTAATTTGGATAAGAAAATGCCATATAATGATGAATGTTCTTATCATTTGTATTGGATTCTTGTTAAAAATAGAAATACATTCATGAAAAAAATGAAATCTAAAAACATAGAAACTGGAATTCATTATTTACCAATTCATAAAATGAGTTTTTATAACAAAAAACAAAAACTAACTAACACTGAAAAAATCTCTCAACAAATAGTATCAATACCAATTCATTCTAACTTATCAGACTCTGATGTATCTAGAATAATCAAAACAATTAACTCCTATCTTTGACATTTAAATTTTTTATTATGTCTTATGTTGAATAATATCAAAATATGTGTTGTGCCATTCACCATTATTCTTTTTTTTCCACATTGGACCTCTAAACTGGTTAGCTACCCGCCAAAATTCATCCAAGACTATTCCAATATAATTACAAAATTTTAGAATATAATGTTCAGCACATTTACCATCATACTTCATAACAAGCTCTATTGCCTCTTCTCTGGTAATTTTTCCTTCTCTTAGATCATAACAAGCATGATCCATACATTGCCCAAATCCAAATTTAATATATTTTAGCAATTGATTAACTTGAGTAAGATCTGTATCAAGCTGGAAAAAAGGCACATAAGTGCCTATATCTTCAGGATTAAAGTTCTTATCACGATGTCTAAAACCATATTTTTCTGCAAATTCCGCATTTTTTCTATTAGACCATTCTTTTAAAAAATATTGCAACCATATTGCACGCACTTCTTTTTTCTCTAACCTCTCTCGCTCGTAATGAAAAAATAGAAGATCTTTTTCTGTAATGCCTTCCACCTCAAGATACTCTTGCCATCCAGAAGACAAAGTAGGTGTTTCATTTACTTTTAATGCATTAGAATCTTTACCTAAACCAGACAAACTTATTCCTAACGTTAAACCAGGATTTTCCCCTTGAATGATTAATGGAATATCAAATCTGTCAGCAATAATGTATGTAGAAGACCAGAGAGAGTATTCGGTTATTTTTACAGGATTGAGATATTTGTAAAAATCTCTCTTTATTAATTTCTTCATTACAAGTGGATTCGGACGAATAGAGATAACATCAAATCCTAATTTTTTTAGATTTTCAATATTATGTCTACCTATATCAGTAATTCCTTCAGGTTCACTATTAACAAGTAAACACCGTAATCCTAATCTGTCTCGTGCGGTTAAAGATTGTTTTGTGCTATCTTTTCCCCCACTAACACCTATTACACAATCATAATTACTTTTTGTATGTTTCTTTGCCCAATCAGCAATATTACATAATTCTTTTTCTCTTGCTGTCCAATCTATTGTTTTTTTCTCTTCTTCCCATAAACAAGCACCGCAAATCCCATCATCATTGAAATAAATAGATGGTCTAGTATCAGGTTGAATACATCGCTTACATACTTTCATGGCCGTTGGGCCACCGCCCACATGTTAGATGAAAGAACATTTTCAATAAGAAAATGTTGAAAAGAATTTCCTAAGAGATCCCATTTTTCAATTAATATGTGCTGTAAAAACGGTGAATATGATAGATTAAACTCATCATTAAGTACTTTTTTTCTTACAAGTTCAGCGTCAAGTTTTCCAGGGGTAGAAATTTCTAAGATCTTAAACCCACAAGAATTCAGTAACGTTGAGATAGAAAACGGATTAAAATAGTTTAAATGTTCATGATCTATAGTATCACTTATTTCACGAAGCACTTGGATATCAAATCCTTTGCCATTAGGACAACTTAGTATTACAATACCGCCTGGTTTTAATAAATGAAATATGTGTTGTAGAAAATTCTTAGGAGAAAACAGATGTTCAATAACTTCAAAACTCACAATTACATCAAATAAAATATTTTTAGAAAATTCAATTTTTTCAATTGGAAGTTCAATCGTTTCAATACCTTTTTTTCTACAAGTATCAGCTAAATCGGGAGTTGGTTCTATAGCTATAACTTGATTGAAAATTTTTTGTGATTGTATGGCAATACAAAAAGTACCAAAGCCTGCACCCACTTCTAAAATAGACTCCATGTTGACGTTATATTTTTGACAAATTTCTATTGTCTTCTTTATTCGTGGTAAAATAATATTTTTATAACGAGCATTTTCTGTAGCAGGAAAAATAGTTTTATTCCAAAACACATAATTTTTCGATTCGCGATAAAACCAATTTAAAATATCTTCTGATGGTCTGGGATTAATAAATAATGTCTGACAATTCTTACATTGCACATAATCAAACCCTCTTTTTGAAAACTGAAATTCATTTTGAATAGAGTCACAGGCAGGACATCCACATTTAACAAATTCTTTATATCTACTTAATAACATATTTACATCTTCTAAGAGTGCCTTGCAATGTTCATCAGAGAATTTCTCTGGCCGAATTTCTTCTTCACTAAACCTATTAAAATCTGTAACCGAATTTTTCATCTCTCTCTTCATTTTTCACTCTTAACACTAAATTAACATATTTTTCAATTACAAATAGTTAACGTAATGCATAGAAAAATACAGTTTAATTAAAACAAAACTATTCATTTTAACATGATTGGTTGCATAATTCAAGCTAGAATGGGTTCAAGTAGATTGCCTGGCAAAGTAATGATGCACATAGATGAAGAGAATCCAGTTATTTATTATGTTATAAAACAGTTACAACATTGTAAACTTATTGATGAAATTGTAATTGCTACTACAACTCTTAACGAAGACGATGTAATTGAAAAATATGCTGCTAGCATTGGTATAATATGTTATAGAGGAAACCAAAATGATGTTTTAGACAGATATTATCAATGTGCAAAAGTTTTTTCATTTTCTTCAATTGTACGAGTTACTTCTGATTGTCCATTAATAGACCCAACAATTGTTTATAGTGTTATCCAGAAATTTAAATTGAATTCATATGATTATGTTTCAAATTTTATACCGCGCACATTTCCATTTGGCACTGAAGCTGAAATATTTTCATTTCAATGCTTGGCATCTACTTGGGAGAACGCAAAAAAAAAATCTGAAAGAGAACACGTTACCCCTTACATCTATAATGCTGAAAACAAATATCGTATAGGTAGTATTACAAATTCAACTAATCTATCACATTTAAAATGGTCTATAGATAGGTTAAACGATTTAAAATTGATTCGATACATAATATCAAAAATTACGAAAAGACCAATTTTGATGAAAGATGTATTAGATCTATATGCTCAAAAACCCGAGTTAACAAAGGTAAACGATGATCACCAGCCTGATGAAGGTTATAAGAAGTCAATATCAAACGATTAATTAGTAAAAATTACTAGTAATGTTTTTTATAACAAATATTTGACTTTTTAATATTGTTTGAAGGAAAGAAAATTCTAATCACTGGTGGCACTGGCTCGTTAGGTACTGCCTTAACTAAGCATCTTTTAAAGAACAAAGTAGACACTATCAGAATCTACAGTCGAGATGAATGGAAACAAACACAAATGAAATCTGAAATTAATGATAAACGATTAAGATTTTTGATTGGAGATGTTAGAGATAAACCACGACTAGAACGTGCTATGGAAGATATTGATATTGTTTTTCATACGGCTGCATTAAAACATGTTCCTGTCGCAGAGTATAATCCATTTGAATTTGTAAAGACAAACGTTTACGGTACACAAAATGTAATTGAAGCATGTTTGGATAATAAAATAGAAGTCGCACTAGGAATAGGTACTGATAAAGCTGTTTCTCCATTGAACACTTATGGGGCAACAAAATTACTCATGGAAAGATTATTTATTTCGGCAAATTATTACAAAGGTCCCAGAAAAACGAGATTTGTTTGTGTGCGATATGGAAATGTGCTTGGTAGCCGTGGTTCTATAGTGCCAGTTTTTGTAGAAAAAATTGCAAAAGGCAAAAAAATTCCTATTACAGATGAAAATATGACACGATTTAATATTACTATGTCGCAGGCATTAGACCTTGTTTTCAGAGCTGCAAGAAATGGCAAAGGTGGCGAAATATTCATTCCAAAATTACTGGCCTATAAAGTAGCAGATATGAAAAATGCAATTATGACATTACTTGACAAAAATGTTGGAAGCAAAAAAATTCCTGTTAGACCAGGAGAAAAATTTCACGAATTGTTAATTAACAAACATGAAATCAGAAATACATACGAGTCTGATAAAGACTATATTTTGTATAATTTTGTAAATGAAGACATTTCTGAAAAACCTAAAATTTTTTACAAAAAAACAAAATTAAAAGAAGAATACTCTTCTGATAAAGTAAAGCTACTTTCTAAAGACGAAATTGAAGTACTTTTAATTAAAGAAAAATTGGTAACATAACATCTTAATTTTTTCCCTTTATTTTCCATTTTGAATAGTCATAATCACTGAATTCTACATTCTTCATTTCGTTATCGTTTGGCTTCCACGAAACATCCGCAAGAACAAGAATTTTCGAAATATTTTCTGATAAATTAATATGCATTGATGGTACATTTTTTGGAATATGGATTAATTCTGGCTCATTATCATGTAGTATTTTTTCATTATATTTTCCCATCTTATCTTTTGTAATCAATACCACCTTACCAAGAATACAAAAAAAATAACTATCTCTTTTTGTATGTATGTGAGGTCCTTTAACTTCACCGGGATGCACAGAAGTAACATAAATCATTTTTGGATGATCTTTTATTATGTTATCCCAATCTCTCCATATCACGGTTAACGAACCATTCACATGTTTATCGTGAATATCTCTAGTATCATGTGTTTCTAACTTTATAATTTTAAGATCATTCATCTTATTATGTAATCGTTTTATTAATTATTAATTAATTTGTTGAATTAATCATTAGGCTTAGCGTATGTGCTTAAAACCAATTTTGAAATAGCCCATTCATAGAGCCTATTTGAAGAAAATTGAAAATTTTAGTAACCGGTGGATTGGGATTTATTGGAAGTAATTTTATTCTATACACAATAGAAAAATTTTCAAAATATAAAATTACTAATATCGATGCTCAGCTAATAGGTTCAAACACACAAAATCTAAAATCATTAAAAAATAATCAAAATTATCGATATGTAAAAGGAAACATAACTAATAGACAATTAATAGAACGATTGGTATCTCAACACGATGTTGTGTTTAATTTTGCTGCACAATCTCATGTAGACAGAAGTATAGCTGATCCACAACCGTTTATGCATTCAAACGTAATGGGAACATTTACAATCTTAAACGCTGTACAGAAATTTAAGAAAAAATTAATCCAAATTTCAACAGATGAAGTATTTGGAAGTCTAAAAACATCTAGTGCTACTGAAGAATCTCCACTTCGACCATCGAGTTCATACGCTGCGTCTAAAGCTTCTGCTGATCTTTTAGTACAATCATATCACATTACTTATGGAACTGATGCAATTATCACTAGGTGTACAAATAACTATGGTCCAAGACAATTTCCTGAAAAACTTATTCCTAAAACTATCATCTTGGCTTTAAATAATAAAAAAATTCCAATTTATGGAAAAGGAAAAAACATTAGAGATTGGTTATTTGTGGTAGATCATTGTAAATCTATTCTAAAGATTTTTGAAAAAGGAAAATCTGGCGAATCGTACAATATCTCAGGGCATAATGAATTTGATAACAATACCATTGTTAGAAAGATTTTAAAGATGATGGGAAAATCCACTGATCTTATAAAACATATTAAGGATCGTCAAGGTCATGATTTTCGTTATAGTTTAGATTCTTCAAAAATAGAAAAAAAACTACATTGGAAACCTTCCCATAATTTTGAAGAATCTTTGATATATACGATTGATTGGTATCGTAATAACAAAAAATGGTGGAAAGGCATTACACTCAAAAATTTTGGTAGAATTTAATCGAAACCTAAATACATTAACTAGTTGGGCTCACGATAATGAAAGGTATTGTATTACATGGAGGACATGGTACAAGATTAAGACCGTTAACTCATACTGGTCCTAAACAGCTTCTGCCAATAGCTAATAAACCAATGTCACAATACTGTATAGAATCATTAAAAGATGCAGGAATTAAGGAAATTGCAATAATTATTGGAGGTACTGGTGCATCAAAAGTCAAGGATTATTATGGTAATGGAGAAAAATTTGGCTTAGAGTTTACCTATATAGAACAAGACTATCCGCGAGGAATATCTCATGCCATATCATTATGCAAAGATTTTATTGATAATGATAAATTTGTAGTTTTTCTAGGAGACAATATTCTAAAAGGCGGCATTAAAAAATATGTTAATGAATTTGAAAAAAGTGATGCATCTGCATCAATTCTTCTTTGTGAAGTAGACAATCCATCACAATTTGGAATAGCAGATATTCAAGACGGCGTCATAAAGAAAATTGTAGAAAAACCAAAACACCCTACTTCAAATCTTGCAGTAATAGGAGTCTATCTTTTATCTCCTTTAATCTTTGAAGTTATTCCTAAATTAAAGCCATCATGGAGAAATGAATTAGAAATCACAGATGCATTAGAACTATTATTAGAAAAACATAAAGTTCTCATAAATAAAGTTACAGAAAACTGGAAAGATACAGGAACTCCTGAAGATATCATTCATGCCAATCGATTTGTATTAGAAGACATGAAACCATTTTTCCATGGTCATCTTGAAGAAGGTGTTATAATTGATGGTACTATAATGATAGGAAAAAACACTTTGATAAAAACTGGCGCAGTCCTGATAGGACCTTTAATAATAGGAAAAAATTGTGTTATTGAGTCAAATTGTAGGATTGGTCCAAATGTAAGCATTGGTGACGAATCGAAGATAGATAATTGTGATATGGCAGACTCGATTATAATGTCAGGTTGTACAATTAATTATCCATTAAAAATACGACAAAGTATTATTGCATCAAACTCGCAAATTATTACAAAAAAAAATAATAATCGAGATGAAAAAGTGTTCTTACTAGGCGAAGGTACTAAGATTGTTTTTTAAAACAAATTCATTCTTATCTGGAAATAATGAGTTTAGTTTAGGTTACTTTAATGAATGAACAACTAGTATCTATAATAATTTTTTTTTTCAATGGGGGGATACATGTTAAAGAGTGTGTTGAATCTATATTTAAAACAAAAAACTGTAATTTTGAAATAATATTAATTGATAATAACTCAACCGATAATAGTCATATAATATGTAAAGAAATGTTTCCTCATATTATACTAATTAGAAATAATGTGAATATGGGAATGAGTGCACGAAACATTGGTCTTGATATAGCAAAAGGAAAATTCATTGTTTTTCTTGATTCGGATACCTTAGTAACTCCTGAATGGTTGGATTTGCTTATAGAATCATATAATAAAAATGGGCCAGCGCTTTATCAACCAAAAATACTACGAAAAGAAGAAAGAAACAAAATTGATAGTGCTGGTAATATGATTAATATTTTTGGGCTAGCATATGCATGTGGAAAAGGAGAACTTGATTCTGGGCAATATGATCAATTCAAAATAATTAGTTATTCTGCTGGAGGGTGTGTTTTTACTTCCAGAGAAATAATACAGAAAATCGGTAAGATAGATGAAATATTTTTTGCGTATCATGATGATGTTGATTATGGTTGGAGAGCACTACTATTAGGAATACCATCATACTATGAACCAAAAGCAGTAATTTATCATCTTAGTAGTCCAACACTACAATGGAGTAAGAAGAAATTTTTCTTACTTGAACGAAATAGATGGATTTGTCTACTGAGTCTATACAGTAAAAGTACATTAATCAAAATCTTTCCTTTGTTGTTATTAACAGAGATTGGAATTTTTTTTTATTTTGTACGAAAAGGCATGACACTTACTAAAATTAAATCCTCTTTATCTGTGCTTAAACTATTGCTACAAGTAAAAAAAAGAACAGATGAACTCCATAATAAAAGAATTGTTAACGACAAAGAAATAATTAAAAATTTTGTAGACGATCTATTTTTTCCTACCTATGCTATGGATAAACATGCATTTAATCTAGAAAATAATTTCATTATAAAATTAAATAAATTAGCAAGAAAAATAATTTAATAAAATTCTTTTACAAATCTTATAGTATAAAATGTTGCTCAGATATGAATTTTTCAAAAGAAGTAAACTCATATTTTTTTATTAGTTTCTTTACAAGATTAAACGTTTTTTTTATATTATGATATGTAACAAAACTTTCTATAAATGGTAATGAAATTTTTGGCATATATTCTGGAGTTAGCTCCCATGAATGAACGTAAAAGCAACCCGGCAATCCTTTTTTTTCATAATTTAGTAACGCATTTTCAATTATTTTGAATGGTAATGTCCTTAGATAAAATCCGCCACAAGCAGGAATCTTTTTTCCTAAAAAACAAGTTACAAGTAAGGGAAATTCAATTAATTCACCTTCAGGACTGTTTTTATCTATGGCAGAACCTAAGATCTTATATGGTTTTTCTGGTGCATTTGAAATTCCATAAAGCCGAGTTTTGGCTGGCACAATACTACTATCATAGATATAATCATGGCTAGCCAGTATTTCTAGTGCCCATGAGCTTGAATAATTTAACGAAAATGTTGGTGCTCTAAATCCTTTTGATCTTTTTGATGTTAATTTTGCAAATGTTTCTAGCTCATCACTAAATTTTTCCTTATATCCACTAGCATCTAGTCGTGTGTGATACATTGTATGAAAAGCAATTTCATGTCCGTCCCCTAGTATTTTGTCTACTAATTCGGGTTTGTAGAGGAGTAATTCTCCTACTACAAAAAAAGTTGCATTTGTATCTTCTTTTCTTAATAAATCCAGAATTTTATCAATTCCATTTATTACAGTAGGTGAGTGGTTTTTATTCTTTAAATGACGTTGTATTAATTCTGGATGATACCAATCTTCAAAATCAATTCCTAAAAGATTCAATTATCTATCACATGTTATGGTTAACATCACAGAAATTATCCACGTTCAATTTTTTTAACAACTCGTGCCGGATTTCCTACCGCAACACAATAAGGGGGGATACTCTCAGCCACTACACTACCCGGTGAAATTATTGTATTTTCTCCAATAGTTACACCTGCTGTAATTATACAGCCGGGATTAATTACAACACCGGCTTTAATATTAACCTCTGCAACTTTTCGAGGATATTTCTCTTTTAAAAAAATACTGGCAGTAGGATTGCTATGTGCAAATAACATAGCGTTGGAGCCAATTGTAACGTTATTTCCAATTTTTATTAAATGTGGATAAATTAAATCTATTAATACATAAGGGCAGAAGTGACAGTTTTTTCCAATTTTTACTCCTCGCATCTTTTGAAACCATATTGAGATTGCAGAATGAGGAGATGAGTATGCAAATGAATGTAATGTCCAAGAGTATAGAATTTTTAATCGTAGTTTAATTCTGCCAAGAGATCCAATATAACCATAATGCTCCATTAACTCTCTTTCATTAAGGGAAATAGCTTCCTCATCTACCAATTTACTTATTAACGGAAGCTTTTCTAAATCTATCTAAACTTTTCTTACAAAACATATCATACAAATGGTAACAAATACTAAATTTATGTACATACAGAAGAATCATCATGTATTTGAATGAAAAACTATCATATTATCTCAATAAATCTAAAGAGCTAGCTAATACAAAATTTGAAAAAAAAATCCGTATGGCTCTTCTTAGTAGTTTTACAATAAATGGTTTGGAAGAAATTTTACGAGTAAAATGTGCAGAAGAAAAACTAGAATGTATCACATATGTTGGAGGATACAATCAATATAATCAAGAAATTTTAAAAAACGACGGTTCTCTTTACCGATTTTCTCCAGATATTACATTTTTACTAATGGATATAAGAAATGTATTAGGTGATGCTTTTTTTAACCCATACAAACTTGATGTTAATCAACGTAAGGAATATGTTGCAAATAAATCTGACGAGATTATCAATTTAGTAAAAATATTCGTTAAAAATTCTAATTCAAAACTTATTATTTCAAACTTTGTTATTCCTACATATTCTCCACTAGGAATCTTCGAAACTAAAACTGAGTATGGAATTCAAGAAATGGTAAATGAACTAAATAAAAATTTGGTTAAATCTTTTTCCAGTCAACCATTGGTATATTTGTATAACTTTAACGGTTTTGTAGCTAAATTTGGTGAAAAAAATATTTTCGATTATCGGCAATATTATTTTGGTGACCTTAAAGTATCAATAGATTATCTTCCAAATTTAACTCATGATCTTATGGGATACATAAAGGCAGTAAGTGGTTTAAACAAAAAATGTATAGTTTTAGATCTTGATAATACATTATGGGGAGGAATTGCAGGTGAAGATGGTTTCAATGGAATAAAGCTAGGAACTGATCCAATAGGTAAGTCGTATGTAGAGTTTCAACGTCACTTGCTGGCCTTAAATCAAAGAGGAATAATTCTTACTATAAACAGTAAAAATAATTTTGACGATGCTATAAAAATTATAAAAGAACACCCAAACATGATTTTACATGAAGAAAATTTTGCATGTATGAAAATTAATTGGAATGATAAAATTTCTAATTTTAATGAAATTGCAAAAGAATTGAATATTAGTTTAGATAGTATGGTATTTTTTGATGATGATCCTGTTAATAGAGAACTTGCTCGCATGAACATGCCTGAAATTATTACTATTGATCTGCCTTCAGATCCTTCCTATTATGTACAAACCCTCTTAGATATGAATGATTTTAACGTTCTAAAAATTACAGATGAAGACAAAAATAGAGGAAAAATGTATCTGGAACAAAGAAAAAGAAATGAACTTGAAAAGACCGTAACAAACTTTGATGAATTTTTAAAACAACTTAAGATAAAGATCAAAATTAAAAAAGCCAACGAATTCACCATTCCACGAATATCCCAATTGACATTAAAGACAAACCAATTCAATTTAACTACGCGACGTTATCAAGAAGAAGACATAAGAAATTTTTTACAAGATTCTAAAAAGTTAGTAGGCTGTGCTCACGTTGAAGATAAATTTGGAGACAATGGAATTACAGGAGTTTACATAATTAACAAAGATTCACCAGATCAGTGGACAATCGATACCTTTCTTTTAAGTTGTAGAGTACTGGGCAGAAAAGTAGAAGACGGTATTCTTTATTATATTATTGATAAAGCAAAAAAAGAAGGAGTAAAAAAGATCAGAGGCGAATTTATTCCTACGAGGAAGAATAAGCCTGCAGAAGACTTTTTACCAAATTTTGGATTTCAGAAAGACAATGAATTTTGGACATACTCAATAGACTCAAATGAAAAAAAACTAGCTTATTTAGAGATAAAGGAAGATTAATGTCAGATAAACTTTATGCAATTATTTCAAGAGTTATGAATGTCCCGATCTCTCAAATAAATGATAAATCTAACCCTGAATCTATTGAAGGATGGGATTCATTTACTCAATATGTATTGTTAGATGAAATTGAAACTGAATTTAATGTAAAACTTACCTTGGAAGAAACTCTAGATATTAAAAACGTAGGCGATTTTAAACGATATTTAAGAAACCATGGTATTGAATTTAAGGAGTAAATTTTTCAACAATAGGAGGATTGATTTTGAAGCTACATCACATAGGAATAGTTGTTCCCAATATTAAACACTCAATAGGTGAGCTTTCAAATTTTATTAGCTTTGAAAAAATAGGAACCCAAACCTTGATTGATTCACAGAAGGTAAATGTATGTTTTTTGAAAATAGGTAATTGTAATTTAGAATTACTCGAACCGGCTGAAGAAAATTCACCCATTTCAAATTTTTTAAAAAAAGGGGGAGGAATACACCATCTATGTTTTGAAGTAAAAAACATCCATAAAGAAATAGACAAAATAGTAAATAATGGGGGAAGATTAATAGTAGAACCAGTAAAAGGATTTGAAAATCGTTTAATAGCATTTGTAATGTTAAATATGAAAAATACTAAATGCAACCTAATTGAACTTGCAGAAGAAAAAAGTCAATTATAAATAAGATTGAAGCAATTGTTAAACAGAAATATTGGCATAGGAATAGATGTTGTAGATATAAACCGCTTTAGGAAAATACCATTTTCTTTTAAAAAATCATTTTACAAAAGAATTTTTTTAGAATCTGAAATAAAATATTGTCTACGATTTAAAGATCCTTACACTCACTTTGCAGCTAAATTTGCCATTAAAGAAGCACTAAAGAAATCAATTCAAGATAATGTTGATTTTCTTGATGTTGAAACTTTACATTTAAGACAGAAACCTGCAATACGATTGAAAAAAAATAAAAAATATGTTTTTATTCTTTCAGCTAGTCATGATAAAAACATAGCAACTGCAGTAGTAATTTCCGAAAAAATTGATTAATTATTTTTCAATTGTATATTTCTTAAATAATGCATTAATAAAAACTATATTTAGTTAACTATTAAACAAGTGAACATGATGTTAGAAGAAATTTTAGATATTTTAAAAAAACATAGTCATGAAATTAATAATGACGTTATCTCAAGAGTAGAAACTATGCTTGAATCAATAAACGATGAGAGTCAACTACATAGTTTAGATTACGTTATCAAATGGTTTGAGAAAAAAAGAAGAGAATCAGATATGATTGTAGAGGAAATAGGCATTAATGAACTTGATAAGTGGAAGGTAGATCAGATATCAGGTAATATTAGACATGAAAGTGGCGGCTTTTTTGAGATTATTGGAGTAAAGGTTAGAAATACATTTGACAGGGAAGTAGGCCCAAAAGGATGGACTCAACCAATAACTGCACGTAATCCTGGTGGAATTTTGGGGTTATTAAGGAAAAAAATTAATGGCGTGCCACATTATTTGGTACAAGCAAAAGCAGAACCAGGCAACATTGGAAAATTACAAATTTCTCCTACTTTACAAGCAACTACAAGTAATTTGCTAAAAGCTCATGGTGGCATAAAACCACTTTTTGCAGAATATTTTGATGACCCAAAAAAAGATAATATAGTATATGCTAAATGGCAGTCTGAAGATGGTGGTAGATTTCATCTAAAATCTAATTATAATATGATTGTAGAGGTAGACGAAGATCAAGAAATTAAAATTCCTGATTCATTTATCTGGGTTACTCTATACCAGATAAAGCAATTGTTAAGATACGAAAACTTTGTTAGTCCTCATATAAGAGGAATAATTTCTGTACTTTAAGATTAGACATTGGCAAAAAATAAAATTCGATTTGGTATAATAGGCTGTTCAAAAATCGCGGAGAGATCTACAATACCAGCTATAATTAATTCCAATTTTGCAGAGTTAAAAATTATTGGTAGTAGATCACAAGAAAAAGCAGCAAATTTTGCAAAAAAATTCGGATGCACTAATTTCGGCTCTTATGAAGAAGTTATTCAACACGAAGATGTCGATGCAGTATACATCTCTTTACCAATAGCATTACATGAAGAATGGACAATAAAAGCTGCTAAAGCTGGCAAACACATTCTCTGCGAAAAATCATCAACAATTTCGCTTGAATCAGCAACTAAAATGGTTAATTCTTGTAAAGAAAATAATGTTCGACTAATGGAGGGGTTTATGTTTAGATTTCATCCTCAACATAAGAAGATTCTGGAATTAATCCAAAGTAACGTAATTGGAAATTTGTTTGCCTTCAATGGCATGTATGGATTTCCACCAGTATCAAAAAATGATATTCGTTATGAGGTAGAGTTAGGAGGTGGTGTATTGAATGAAACAGGATGTTATCCAATCTATGCAAGCAGGATGATTTTTGGTGAAGAACCGTGTGGTGTAATATGCAATCTTTATAATAATAACGAAAAGGTAGACATCAAAGGGCATGCATATCTTTTATACAGTGATGGAAAGGTTGCGTTCGTTTCATTTGGATTTGAAAATTATTATCAAGCAAATTATAATATTTGGGGATCAAATGGTATCATAGAACTTAACCGAGCATATGCTGTACCCCCAAATTTGTCTACAATTGTATCTGTAAAAAGTGGTGATAATCACAATGAAATACAAATTGAAGCAACGGATCATTTTACTCAAATGATAGATTCTTTTTGCAATGAACTAAAAAAAGAAACAAATTATGCTTATGAAAATGATCTTTTAAATCAAGCGTGTGTTATGGAAGGTCTTAGGATATCAAATAGAGAAAAAAGATTTGTTCACTTATCTGAGATTAGTACCGTTAAAATGTAAAGTACAAATTCTAACATAATATGAAAATAGCACTTGTTTGTCCTGCATCGTTACCTGCAATTCAGTTTGGTGGAATATTACACCTAACAGTAAATATGGCAAAGGAATTTTCAAAAATGGGTCACGATGTTACTATTTTCACTACTGATCTAGATGCTGCAAATGATCTTAGAACATTTAACAAAAAATTACTGAGAGAAGAAAAAATTAATGGATTCAATATTAATAGAACTCATTGTTGGTTCTCTATTTACTTATTTTATATAAATCCAGAAATGTATTGGCAATTACTAAACTATAGGCCAGATATAATCCATTCAATAGGATTAAGAAGTTTTCAATCATTAATTGCAACCCTTGTAGCAAAGAAAAAAAAAATATCTTTAGTAATCTCTGATCAGGGAGGATTACTCACTCATCCTGAAATAAAGGAAGGAAAAATTATTAGACGAATTTTGTACAAATTACAAATACCACTTATCAAATTCATTATAGATCATGCTCGAAGAATTACTGTAGGCAATGAATATGAAAAAGAAATGTTTTCAAAATTTAACGTAGATTCGAAAATTTCAATAGTACGAAATGGTATAGATTTGGAAGAACTAAAAACTAGTTCTGAAAATTTTAGACAAAACTTCAATCTAAATGATCGCTATATATTATTCGTTGGTAGATTTGCAAAAAGTAAAGGAATTGACATTTTATTAAATGCAATGAATTTAATTAAAAATAATATCTCAATTTCAAATGTAAAATTAGTGATAATGGGTGTTGATGATGGTTTTGAAACAGAAATGAAAAAAATTATTGAAGAATTTCATTTACAAGATAAAGTTATGATTATTAGAAAACCAAAAAGAGAAGATGTAATAGCTGCATACAAAGACTGTGAATTTATTGTATTGCCGTCCAGATGGGAGCTTTCTCCCTTGGTTCCATTAGAAGGATTCTTCTTTAAAAAACCAATAGTAGCTACAAATGTGCATGGAAATCCGTTCACTATCAAACATAGAGAAAACGGTATCTTAGTTGAACCAGAAAATTATCAACAATTTGCAAATGCAATTTTAGAACTATTAATTGATGATAAAAAACGAATTTTGTATGGATTATCTGGATATGAATTTGTAAAAAATGTTTGTAATTCTGCAGAAATGGCAAAAAATACACTAAAGATCTATAACGAAATAGCACATTAATTTTTTTGATTTTTAGTTATACATTCAATAACTTTGTCTTGGTGGTTTTTAGTAATAGTAGGATAAAGAGGAAGTGCTAATATCTGCTCATATATCTTTGATGAGTTTGGAAAGTCTTTTGAGTTTTTCAAATATTTTTTATAAGCACTATACTTATGTAAAGGCATCCAATATACAGTTGTACGTATACCATTTTTTTTCAAAATATTAAATAAATCATTTCTTGATATGCCATAATCTTTTGTTATCCTTATGGTATAGAGATGGTACGAATGTGATCTATCATTAACTATTTTTGGTGTTATTATTCCATGTACATTTTTCAATTTTGAAGTGTAATAAGAGGCTGCTTTTTTCCTCAGTTCATTGATCTTGTTAATCCTTTGTAATTGAGAAATACCAAGAGCTGCCCTAATCTCATCTAATCTATAATTATAACCTGGCTCTTCAATATCAAATACCCAAGGATATTTTGAAGTATATCTTTGCGATAATGATTTTGTCATTCCATGGCTACGAAGCTGTTGGATTTTCTTGGCTAGTAAGAGCGAATCTGTAATAACCATTCCTCCTTCAGCAGTTGTAATATTTTTTGTGGGGTAAAAGCTAAAACAGCCCGTAATACCAAATCGTCCTACATGTCTGTTTTTGTAAAATGTTCCAATTGCATGAGCACAATCTTCAACTACGTGTATGTTATGTGATCTTGCGACATCAATAATTTCATCAATTTTGCAAGCTTCACCATAAATATGGACTGGTATAATGGCCTTGGTTTTTTTTGTTATTTTTTCCTTTAATGATTTGAGTGAGATAGAATATACATTTTTTTCAATATCTACTATAACAGGTTTAGCGTTTGTTGCAATTACTGCATTAGCATCAGCTACAAATGTTAAATCAGGTATGATTACCTCATCTCCTCTTCCTATTCCAAGTGCTTTTAATGACAAATGTAATGCAGCAGTACAATTGGAAACTGCAACAGCATAACGCGATTTGGTATATTTTGCAAACATGGTTTCAAATTTTTCTAAATTTGGACCAAGAGTAAGCATGGTTTGATTCAAACTTTTCAATACGGCATATTTGTCATCATTTGAAATCCATGGTTCAAAAGCGGGTAATTTTATTGATGATTGCTTGAATACATCCATTTTTTTCTTTCTTTTCATATCTTTATCCATTAATCTAAATTACTATTAACGGCTGTACATAGCTTCATTTAATGTTGACGTGATTTTGAAATACTGACTTGAAATATTTTGGTTAAATTACTGACATTTTCTACACTATAATTAAATAACTTTCAGAAATCCTTCAGTATAGTTTGTCAAAAATCTTGATGTTTTTAGATGATCCCTTAATAGTTGATGATATTCAACTAGATGGTCATAATTCATCAAAGATTTTTGCGTTTAATCTAGACTCTCATGAAAAACTAATTAGTAAAAATATTACTCATGAAATAGCTGACAACTATCTTGACAAAGAAGAAAGAAGTAAATTATTTGATTATGCCTCAAAATCTTATCTTTGGTATGAAAAATGTCCACAAAGTAATGATCTTGAATTTAATGGTGTTAATTTACTTGGAGTTATGGGACCATTAGAATTTCATGAATTTTTATTAACATTACTAATAAAATTTTTTATAATTAAAAAAATCATTGAAATCGAGAAACCAGAAAAAATAATTACTACATCAAATTTAGAAAATTTTGTCAAACCATATCAAAAACTATATGATTTTACGATTCAAATCTATCATAGTAAAGAAAAAGAGATTGGTTTTACTGCAGATACAATCGAAATTAAATTTAATTTATTTTCTTTTCCTATTTCTTTTAATTTATCAAAAACTACTTATTCAAAAATAAAAAATTTGTATGAAAATATAGTATGTAGGCTTTTTAATTTATGGCATAAATCTGAATATAAAAAAACGATTTTGTTATTAGAATTTAATCCATCAAACTATCGAGATTTGTTATATGAATTAAGTAAGTTAGATAGAAACATAATTCTACTTAATATACGTCGCTCAGCAATATGGAATTTTGAATCAATTAAAATACTTTCAAAGACTAATTGTAAAATTCTTGATCAAAGAAAGATCCTTGATAAAAAAACAGAAAAAAATTTACTAGTATTAAAGGATGAATACACTAAAAAATTAAAAAAATTGTGGTTAAGAGATGAATTCTTTACAAAAGAGTTTTCATTTAACGAATTTTCCTTTTGGGAGTGTATAAGGGAAAAACTTTTCACAATATATCATAATCGTATGTATGAATATCTTAGGTTAGTTACAATAATAAAAAAAATATTTGATTCACTTGAGATAAGTTGTATTTTAACCTTAAATGAGGTTGGTGAAACTGAAAACACAGTTTTAAAGTTAAATCAAATTCCATCGCTTTTATGTGTACATTCATTTACAAGCTACGATCCTCTCCTGTATAACATAAGATGGAAATATGATGATCCTGGTTTAGTGCCATTAAAAAGTGATAAAATTCTGTTGTGGGGTGATACAGAATATGAATACTATAAACAAAACCATATTGAACCTACTAAGTTAATTGTCACTGGAAGTTCACGGCATGATCCTTTTTTTAAGAATATAAAAAAAGAAAAGATTGTTAAAAATAAAGTAATTTTACTTACTCCCACCCCAATAACTAATCTCTCAGGCTTTGGTGATACAAATCTAGCCATTAAATATGAAAGTCTACTAAAGAAATTTTTTTATCAAATTAACAAACTGGAAAATGTCGTTGTAATTGTAAAACTACATCCAGGTGAAAATCAACACAACTGGAATTTATACAGACAAATAAAAAAACTAGGTAAAAATATTCCAATATTTCACATAAAGTCAATTGTTCAGTTGATACACTCTTGTGACCTACTTGTAAGTATTATACCAGAATATTTTGTAGATTCTTCTGCAGTTGTGTTAGAAGGATTGATTCTGGAGAAACCAGTAATGCAAATTGTTCTAGATGATGATATACAAATGAGTCTTGCAGAAGATAAAAGGCCAATTTTAACAGTATCATATAACTCAGATCTAGAAAAGAATCTGAATATGATTTTATTTGATAACGATTTTCGTGTTAATCTGCTTGCAAATAGTAAAACATATCTTAAAAAATACTTGTCTAATCCTGGTACTGCATCAAAAAATATAGCAAAAATCTTGAGTTCACTTTAAATTCCAATATTAGAGTATTATAAAATTTGAAAAAATGAATGTATAATAATTATTTACACACTTAGTATAAAATAAATCATAATTAAATCCTCTATTCTTCAACAAGCATTTGATTTTTGAGCAATTTTAATGATTCATCAATTGTCATGAATTTAAATTTAGTTTCAGTACTTATCTTAGTTGAATCGAGACATTTATTGATCCCAGTATTCACTTTTCTTCCTAGTTCCTTAGTAGTTAAAGGCAAAATCAGGTTATAATTTAATCCGAGATTTTTTGCAATCCGTACTGTAAATTCATATCTGCTAATTTTGATTGGTGGTGCTGCATGATAAATTCCAGAATAATTTTCTTTAACTAAATGTAGGATTACTTTCGCAAAATCATCAGCTATTATTGGAGAACTATATTCATCTGTTATAATCTTAATATTTTCTTGTGTTCTTAATTTTTTTATAACCCATAGACCAAAATTTTCAGGTTTCATTGAACTCGACGATTTGTCTTGAAGAGATTTCATCAACCAACCATACAAAACACTAACTCTTACTACCAAATTATTTGTATTTTTCAAAGCATGTTGTTCGCTTAACATTTTTGTATATCCATAAAAATTGATTGGTTTTGGTAAATCTTCTTCTACATATGGAAATTCTTTCATTCCATCAAAAACAGAATCTGATGATAGCTGAATTAATTTAGAATCTAATAAACCTGCAACATTAGTAAGGTCTTCTACAAAATCACTATTGATAAGTTTGGCTTCTTTCCTATGGTTTTCACAATAATCTACATTATTAATTGCACAAGTATTAACAATAAAATCAGGATGAATAGTAGTTAACACTCGTTTTACCTTTTCAAAATTTTTAATATCAAGTTTTACATTTTTTACAAAATCCAAATTAGGGCATCGTAGGTTAAAGCTTCCCGAAATTTCAAAATTGTTTTTTGCTAGAACTGCAAGTTTTGAGCCAGTAAGACTGCCTACACCAAAAATGAATAATTTTTTCTTCATTTACGAGTAAACTGATATTTTGGGTTAATTAAAAGATGAGAATTTATTCTAAACATTTTTTTGTTCCCTTTTCAAGTGTGTGTAGTAAATAAGATGAGAATGGTAATAGATTTAGATGGTGTTATTTGTCAATTAAAAAATCCAGACGAATCATATGCTGATGTTAAACCTAATAATGAAATGATCAATGTTATTAAAGAATGGAAAAAAAATGGTCATACAATTATCATATATTCAGCAAGACATATGCGAAGCTGCAACGGTAATGTTTCTGAAGTAATAAATAAAATTGGAAAAATAACAACAGATTGGTTAGAAAAATGGAATATTCCTTATGACGAAATTTATTTTGGAAAACCATATGGTGACATATACATTGATGATCTGGCTATTACTTACACAAATACTACTAATCTAAAAAACAAATTGGAATTATTCAAACCAATTTTTGTTATACCTATGGCAGGTGAAGGACAAAGATTCAAACAAGAGGGTATTGAAGAGCCAAAATTTTTGATCAACACCAAAGGTAAAACATTATTTGAATGGTCACTTCAAAGTCTACCACTAGATCTAGCAAAAAAAGTTATTTTTGTTTGTTTGCAAGAACATCAAGAAAAATACAAAGTAGATGATTTTATTAAAAATATTTTAATTAAGAAATATCCAAACATTAATTACAAAATTCTAATTCTACCTAAAAAAACACGAGGTCAAGTTGAAACAGTACTAGCATGTAAAAAAGAGATTAATGGTAAAAATCCTCTTGTGATATACAATATAGACACAATATTTTTTTCATCACGATTAAAGTCTAAATTAATTACTGTACTTTTACGGCAACTTGACGGTATACTTGGAGCATTTCATTCTCATGATCAGAAATTTAGCTACATAGAGGTAGATTCTAAAGGCATAGTTAGACATACTGCTGAAAAAAAAGTAATTTCAAACATTGCGTCTACCGGTTTATACACATTCACAAAGGGAAGTGATTTTGTAGAGGCTGCAGAAAACATGATTAAAAACAATAAAACAACAAATAATGAATTCTATGTTTCAGAATTATATAATTATTTAATCTCTAAAGGAAAGAAATTCATTATAGATTTTGCGGAAAAATTTATTCCGCTTGGAACACCAGAAGAAATTAAAAATTTTGAAAAGACAAAAAGTGAATCTATTGAATCTATCTAACACGCATGTTCTAATACTAAGTGCAGGCAAAATAGTAGAAGAATTAGAAGGAATTTTTGGAAGCATTCCTTCTGGTTTGATTCCAATAAACGGTAAACCTGTAATCTTTAGGATTATTGATAAATTATTAGAAGAAGGACTTTCAAAAATTTCAATTACAATAGGCTTTAAAAAAGAACAGCTTATAACAATACTTGAGGAAAGGTATGGTAAAAAGGTTAAACTAAATTTCGTCGATGTAGATTATACAAAATCTCCTGGAAACTCAATTCTTGAATCTTTTAAAAAAATATTTGATGAGAAACTTTTAGTTATATTAGGTGATACGCTAATCGAAGAAAATATCTCATTTTTAATTAAAAAAGACGAAGATTTTGTATTAACTTCCAAAAATTTTATTCATCCAGAAAAGTGGTGTGTAATTAAACAAAACAAAGGATACATAGAAACTATTTTTGATAAAAAGAAAGGATTAGAAAAAAATAGTAATCTTGAAGCGTTGATTGGAGTTTATTATTTTAGTAACCTTAACGAGCTAAAAGACTTGACAAAAAATCTCAATTCTGGAAAAATTGAAATTAGTAACTTAATCGAAGAATATAAACAAAAATATCCAGTTAAAACAATATTATGTAAACAATGGTATGATGTAGGTCATATTGAAAACTATTATGCATCAAAAAAGGTATTACTTCAGGCAAGATACTTCAATTATCTAAATTTTGACGAAACTTTAGGTATAGTTACTAAGACAAGTGATGATACAGCTAAATTAAACGATGAAATAAATTGGTACAAAAAAATTCCATCCGAATTAAGCATTCTCACACCACGCGTAATAGATTACAATAATTCCAATCAGCCTTACATAAAATTAGAATATATTGGCTATCCAACATTAGCTGAACTTTGGTTATATAGTGATATTCATAGTGAAATATGGAAAAATATAATCAAAAGATTTCTTGACGTTGTTAACCTTTTTAAAAAATATCAAGGCTCAGTTTCCTTTAATGACTATCAATCCATGTATGTACACAAAACCGAACAAAGAGTTAAAGCACTTTTAGAAGAAAACAAGCAATTTAGAGAACTATTCAAAAATAAAAAAATTATCATAAATGATATAGAATATAAAAATTGGCCTATAATAAAAGAAAAAATTTATTCAAAAACTAAAACACTTTATGATGACAAAAACAACTATTTTCTTCATGGAGACCTTTGTTTTTCAAATATTTTATACGATATACATAATGGAATTTTCAAATTAATCGATCCTAGAGGAAAATGGGGTTCAACAACATTTGGTGATCTAAAATATGATATTGCAAAGTTACGTCATTCTGTAGTAGGAAACTATGATAGTATAATAGATGGTTTATACTCAATATCATACAACAACGAAAAACTAAACATTGATATTTTTCAACCAAGAATCTATCAAGAAATTTCTAGACACTTTGATGAATTAATAGGATTGTATTGGAATTTAAATGAAATAAAATTGATTGAAGGACTGTTGTTTATTTCCATGTTGCCTTTACACAAAGATAACTTAGATAAACAAATTGCCTTTTTCAGTATCGGAATACAACGATTAAATGAAGTTATAGATAACTGAAATTCCTACACCATCATGCTCAAACTAACTATTGCGATTCCAAATTATAATGGTGGTGAAAATCTAAAAAATGCCGTTCAATCATGCAAATACATCAATTTACTACAAGAAAATTTTGAAATTCTGGTAGTCGACAATAATTCTGAAGATAATTCCATCCAATTACTAAATGAATTAAAAAGTGAATTTACTAATTTAAAAATTTATGCGAATAAAGATAACATAGGCAGAATACAAAATTGGAATACTTGCATAGAAAAATCTACAAGCAAATATCTTATTTTTTTATTTACAAATGATACTATAAACAAAGAAAATAATATTGCACAAATCATCAATAAACTAGACTCAGATGATTCAATTTCATTATCGATGTCTCCCTTAATTAGGAAAGAAAAACATAGAGAATTCATTAAAAAGAAATTTTTTACAAAACAAATCAAGTGTTCTTCTACTAACTTCACTTGTTATTGCTTAGCACGTGGTTTACTTCCATTTGGTCCCATTCAAGCAATTATTTACAGAATAGATGATATTAAGAAACTTGGTAATTGTTTCTTAGAAAACTTTCCAATCAATGCAGACGAAATCTTTTCTTATATTCAAGCTACTGTTCGAAAATATATTCTATTTAATCCACAACCCCAAGTTATTTGGGATTTAACAAAAAGTAGATTTCATGGAAAAATGACTTTTGAGAATGAATTTAATGAGCATGCAAAGACAATTGAAGAAATCAACAAACGCTTACATTATCAGTTAGATCATGGATTGATTT